>Ga0206682_10003967_pt1 | contig 12293 bp, 10 predicted proteins | sample M240m12015metaG_FD_155444 | JGI IMG/M metagenome (GOLD analysis project Ga0206682, IMG submission 155444) | Ammonia-oxidizing marine archaeal communities from Monterey Bay, California, United States - M2 40m 12015 | ecosystem: Environmental > Aquatic > Marine > Intertidal zone | place: USA... | reverse complement strand
CATTATCCTGTTCCCCCCGTTCCCCTGTGCCAACATCTCTTCCGCCCCCACATCCAGGTACGCATAACCATCGGATAAACCAGCCATTTCACTAAATGAGAATGCCGCCGGGTCACTCTCCGTCTGAACACTCTCATCATCCCTAGAGATAAATCCCATTATTTTGTCGCCAACAACAAGTGAATTCCCCTTTTCCAACATCAACAAAGAGGGCACTTCCGAAAGAACATTAGGCAAGGGGATATGTTTTCCGTTTTCAAGAACAGCATAGGTTGTACCGTCTTTAGTGATTCTCGAATCTATACACACAAATGATATATCCTTTGACACTGTGGACTGCGACAATGCCCTCAGTATCTTCCTGGAGTGTTCGCAGTGATTGCTGTAAAAGAGAACGTACTTCATTCCTTTGGATAGAGGACTACTTTTAGATTGCCAAATTGATCTTAAATATCTACTACTTCTAACTACCATACAATGAGCATCGTAATCACTTCCACCCAAGGCGATTATGCCGAGTTCACACTACGAGGGTGTTCAACACCCTGTGCTAATGGGATTCGTCGCATTATTGTATCGCGTCTTTCCGTTGTCGCGATGAAGGCCGATGACGAGTCGACAATTCAGATATCTGCGAATACCAGCGGACTCAATAATGAGATCATTAAGCATCGCCTCTCATGCGTGCCCATCCATGGGATACAGCGACCTACGGATCTTTCCAACTACACACTACGACTCGATGTGACTGCCTCTGCCGATATCCCTCGTATTGTGACAACGGCCGACCTCCAAGTGATGTGGGGCGATGCATCAAGTCTCCAACCCGCTCCAGCGACCGTCGCTAAATCCTTGTTCCCTGCAAACCCCATCACAGGTGACAATATTGTGATAACAAAACTAAACCCCGCCATCCCTGGCGTGTCCCCAGGTGAACGTCTTGCGTTTGATGCAAAACTGTATTGGACAGAAGGTTCTGTGAAGGGCACTGCATCTGCAGCCTGCACCTGCAGCTACATGCAGACACCAGATCCAGCAGGCCAAGATGAAGCATGGAGCAAGCAGGTGACTGAAGGGGATACCGCCCAGGCAAGGCAGGACTGGCTTCTGGGCCCCGGGAGCCGCATCACTATTCCAAACAGCTTTGACTTCCGACTGGAAGGAGTTGGTGTCTACTCACCTGTTACTATGCTACACATGGCGTGTGATATACTCTCGGAGGACCTGACCAACACCCTAGCATCCATTGCTGAAGCTGGAAATATCACACCTGTAATAACGACTCTCCAAGATGCACACAACGTCCGGATCACTGGTGATGTATACACAATCGGCTATATCCTGCAGGATGCTCTCTATGCGAAACACTGCACTGGTCCTGGCAAGAACTACGTGGGATTCCGGAAGGACCATCCACACGATTCTTACGGAACTCTACGTATAGCGATAGATGGGGCAACATCTCCCGACGGCATTCTTGCTGTAATCACTACCGCCGTTGGCGATATCCAGAACACGATTTCCACGATCAAGGCTTCCGTGCCATCGGAAGCTGTTCCCTCCACCGCATAATAACATCGGCCAGAGACACTGGACACTTGGATGCAAGGTATAGCTGTACACGATATATGTCGGTCCGCGAATTCCTCAAACCTATTCTTTTTATATATTCCTTGTGCAGTGCATCAACAAAGTAACGAACCACCTTCGCACGCGGATGTGGGTATGTTTTCCATACCTTCTCTTGCATGTATGATTTCCACAAGTCTTCCACCGCCCGCTGGTACATCTTAATATATCGGGTACCAATTCCGCTCACAGATAGCTTAGCACACGTCTCTGGCAATTGATAGCCTGCCATAGAGTGAACTCCTGCTTGCTGAATACATTGTGCAAACTCTCCAGTGCTGCCATCCCTTATTCTTGCTAGGCGTATCAAATCTATGTTCATATACCTAGTTAACTTTCCATCAACTAATGCAATAATCCCAACGCATGTATCTGGCGTGAGACGTTTGCAGAGTGATATTCCCTCATCCACATGGAATGTTCTGGGCAGTGTACAACTCACAGCATCCCAATTTTGAGGTGACAGAGCGTGGAAATGGTCTTTCCCTACCCAGTCCCACACCGCAGTACAATAGCAGTGTGGCACACTAAATATTATTCCGTTGCAAGAGATCATACCCGGCGTCTGAGCAATGAATGTGTAACACCGATTCCTGCTCAAAGCATCTATATCACTATTACGGATACCAGCATTCATCAATGTTACCAATGGTTCCGCTGACGCGTCACAGTCACCACATATCCCTTTATCGCTACAAAATACCCAGGTGCCACCTGCTCTGAACACAACTATCTCCATACCCTCGACAATTTCTTGCACGTGCCCGGAGTCTCCTGGCCAGCCAATTGGGATGGTCCCTGCTGCCCAGGTGCTCACACCCACAATCCTCGCATTGCACATAAACAAGAACCTAGTCATTCCTCCGCTCCCCCTCTCGATACATTTTGAGATGTGCGAACGTCGCCCCTCGCGACTCTGGATCTGCGATACGGTATCAACTTCAAGAACATCAGTATCTACAACACTGGTTGCCTGCATAACTTGTTCTAGTAGAACCGTCTAAGACATTTCTGATGAATGCCGTGGATAAAGCTTGATTATCTACCCTTAGTATAGAGTGATGTCCGCTTCTGTCCCCCTCCAGTTAGGAGATATTGTGGGCGTCATCGCCCCGAGCAACCCGGACCTAAATAGCAAGTATTTTGTCGTTGACTATCTAAGCCTTGACCGACTCGTATTGAGAGGTGAAGACGGTTTGGACCACCAACTTCGGATGGAAGATGGACAACTAGGCGATACTAGTATCAAAGCAATCAGTGTCGTCCAGCATGCAGACCAACCAGGTTACGCACGACAGCATGGATTAGTCCCGGGAGAGTGGGTTAATATCCAATTCGGAGGTGACATGCCCATGATTGTAGTCGGCGAAATCGTGGGCCTTGATGAAGACATGATTGACATTAAGACGTGGCCCGGTAACGAGCACATCTACATTGACTTCGCCTACAAAGGTATTCCTCCCGAGCTTGAGATCGCAGACATAGAGAAACGGTCCATTCCACAGGGTGCCGAAGCAAAACAACCAAGTGTAGACGTTGACCTTGGAGAACAAGCTGCCGAGACAACACCAGAAGATCTCAGTATTAGTACTGATAACCTATTGTCTGGCCCTACTCCGACTTTGCCAGACACAGGTCCTTCAGTTCTCGAACCTTCCGACGAAGAGATATCCGACGAAGCACCTGCACCAGCCTTACAGGATGAACTAACGGATGCAGACCAGGTTGTCTATGGTGCTGAACTCGGTAGCGTTGTTCAATCCGTAGAAGTTGATGAGTACAAACGCAAGTACCCCCTTGAGGCCCAATTGAATGACATGCTTGATGATATGTTAGCGTCAATCCCACCGGCTAGACGCACACCTGCCCGTCTAGCAGCAGTACAAACTACACTAGAGAGATACAAGCAACTTCGCGAAGAGTTCTCCTTGTTTGATGAGTACGGGACACCCCGTCGAGTGAAGGTGAAAGGTGCTCAATATCGCCCCCTCGCAGAACATCTCTCTACCTTGACCGACGTGCCAAAATGGGTTATCCCGATCAGCAAGAACATTAGAAAAATGTACGGCGTCGAGGGAGAGCCACCCTACGGAGATGTAGTACAGCTGAACATCCAACATGAATTGGAAACAGAACGTGAAGTAAAGGAGGCATACGAGACTGAACATGCAGAGGCAGATGGAGATAATGCCCGAGCTAGGTTCATGGCCAATACGGAATATTTCAGTGTCCCGTACGAGAATGTTCCCAAATCGGAGGTCCTACAAACTGTTCCGAGCAATGGCAATACCCTGTCACTGCTCAATAATCTCGGCAATGAAGAGTCCAGTGTCTTCATAGATGGATGCTGCATCGAGAAAAAGCGGTTCTACACTCAGTCGCACTCCGCGGGTCTCACAGGTCTAGTGCCAGTACAACATGCACCTGGTGCGTCTGCTTACGCAGTAGAGAACATAGTCCAACCAGAAGCGGTTGCGGTGACCGGTGTGGCTGTTATGCCACTCTCTGTTGCCCCAGTGACAATAGCACTGCGTCCTGGGTCACTCATCGGCAACAGAATGCAAGCGGCGGCAGTTAGCTCGGAAATAGAAAGCTCCCTAGTGGGGTTCACTCCTACTGAAACGATTCTAATTAGTGAGTTCGGTGGCCACTCGGAAAAATTCGCATCAGCATCAGAACTCGTTGTATACGAGCTCGACGAGCCCCTCTACGCGGATGACGATCGGTGGAAGAAGTTTCTCGATACGATCGTTCCACCCACAAAGAATGTGATTGAGATGATGGCCCCTTACGCAAAACAGAGTCTCAGTATACTCAGCCTTTCATATTCTCTGTCACCATTTGCAATTGACCTGTCTGATATCTCCTATCGTCAGTACGACAAAATGTCAAAGATTCTACACTCTAACATATCGGACTATCGTCGCCGTCTAGGGCAGAGACGCAATGCTTATGACAGACTTGCTCGCATCCGTGATAGTGCATTCGCACGCTACAGAGAGCCCTTCCGATTGCCATCCGGGCTTCTCAACGACTATGGCATTGACCCGAAAAGCCTTCCGCTTGTCATCATTGCTGAAGCCATTAAAGTAGATGGAGGCACAGCCTTCATAAGTGCTATTGGAGAATCAAGTGCGATAGGTCGCTACAGCTCCTCACCAGAGGAGTATGCGGATACCACCCTAGTAAATCTATCCAGAACCAAACCAGAGAGTACAGCTTGTAATACACGTGTTATCGCTGTGGTATACGACAACGAAGAATCAATGGCTACAAGCAATGGAACCCCTGCTTACTATTCTACTGAGAGGGATCCAACCGATTATACGCTAGCAAAGAGATTCACTGATCATAGTGACCCCGAAGAGGAGCTTGCAAATATGATTGACTTTCTGATTACCGAAGGTGGTATGTCCGATGAATCTGCATTGAGAGAAGCTAGAGCAGTCACCGAAGGGCGTCGAGAGATAATAACTGGGGAATATGCAATACTTGCAGCCCCTGGGCAATCTATCAAATACTTCTCGAGAGATGGGGTTGAATGGATTGAGCGTCCAGATACCCAACCATCGGACTTCATACCAGACAACAAGCTATTCTGTATCATGGACGAGGACTGTTCATACATGAAGAAGTGCCGTAGCGATGAATCTATAGAACACGCAAATGAAGTAGCCGCGGTAAAGCTGGCCACCGAAGGGTTCGAATTAGAGTCAAAGTTGGTCTCGGACCATAGCAAGCAAAAGCGATTGGAATTACTCCGACAATCACGAAACAGGCTATCCCTATTACGGAGACTCGCTGCAATCCCCGGGGCAGAACACCGCCGGTACAGACTGGCTTTAGCAGCGTCGGTAGGGGAGGAACGTGAGATTGAGTCGCCGTATGCTGACCTACTCCGTGCTATCCTCGCACAGAATGATTTCCCCAAGAAGCAAGGTGATATCCTAAGGTTCTCCACCCAGTACACGGTGCCAGGACGTATTGAATGGATGAGAGAGTGCAGAGATACGGGACTCCCTTTGTTACCATCATTCATGGTGTCCTTAGCAGAGGCCTTCACACGCGGAACATACCAGAACGAGCTCGACCAAATATGCAGAGTACAGGGTGTTCTCAGCGATAATGGTGACTCGTGGGTAGACAAACACACAGGATATCTTATTCGTTTTATGGAGTTTGATACAAGCGAAGGGTACGATGAGTCTGGGTATCAGATTGTTTCGAGAGATCTCATTCAACAGGACATAGCTGATGCGGTCCTGCAAAAGGAATATAGTGATAGCGAAACAGCAGCTATTGCAAATGTTGTAAAAGGATTCACACTCCAGCTAGGTGTGAAGATCGATGGGTCCATAGACTTCATTACGAAAGAGGTGCGGAATCTCCTGAAGGATCTGCTCCCAGAACGCAAGGCTTATGATGCCCGAATAAAGGCACTCAAACAGAAAGGGAAAACAGGCGTCTCATATGAGTTCGCGTACAACAGTATGATGCTATATCTCACAATTTGTATGGTATTAGTAGCGGTCCAGACAGCAATACCACCCGTACGACCAACTAGGTCCTTCCCAAATTGCAAACGCTCCTTTGATGGATTTCCTCTTGAAGCAACAGCTGATATGCCCGGTCTTGCGTACATCGCGTGTGTAGCGAGCAGAATGAAAGCAGATGTGGCTCCTTGGAACACGATCAAGAAAATGAAAGAGCCCGCTATCAGGAAGAAACTTGAAAGCGTCCTATCTCGAGTAGCAAAAGTCCCTGCTGTACGGTCCAAAATCACGGAGAAGCAAACTTTCTTAACAGACAATCCTGCACAGGATGATGATATATCCGTAGACTACGATGTCCGACAGTGGGCAACATTCCTACCACCTCTTTCCACACCAAACACTGAACCCGTGAGACAACTCCCTGACGCGTATTTCCGAGATCTAGCTGACAAGATGAGTGATGCTGCACCAGGAAGTGTCATGGACCTCGTTCGAATTATGTACAAAACCCGTACTCTCTCGTTCGGTATACAGGAAGCGATACAGTCCATAGTCGACGCAAATGCTCCAATACTACAGACTATGCAAGGTATTCCGTTCATTGAGAATGCATGCTGTAATGAAGGAGAGAAATCGTCCATTGCATTTTTCTCTGAGAATGCTCCAGCGGTTGCAGCCTACAATCGCAATGCCCGCACGAATATGGCAAGGTTCTACAAACTGTCCCAAATCCAGAAAGCTCCATCATTCCTCAATATCGCCAACACACGGAATTCATATCCCGATGTGTCGGATGCTGTCAGCGAAGCCGTTGTCTATAAAGTAATGATGCACTACTGCCAGTACAATATGCCTACATTTATCGGTGATGAACTCACCCGAATATGCGGGAAACGCATGGGGGCACCCATTGAAGGGCTTGATATCAATGAGGCAATTGCAGCCCTAAAAGCAGAAGGAATAAACTACAGCGATGAGAGCATGAACCAGACCCTCCTTCATCTCGCAAATACAAATCGACTTGTAATAAGACTAGGTCAGATTCCGAGCCCCGCACAGAGGCTCCAGAGTGTACTTGCTGCAACAGACATAGACCCCAATATGCCAGTCGTGAGCGAACTTAAAACTGTCTTCGACATGTATGGGGTGCGACATGATGAGGCTAAGTCAGAGGTGAATGCATTGAGAAATACTGTCCTAGGAATATCAGAGGCGAAGATTGATGCGATCACAGGATTCCTTCGCCAGAGCAATGCAAAGCTGAAACCCGAGGCTATTAACTTCCTGAAAGATCTCTCTCAATGGTCTCCTCAACCATCGACATTCACTACTGTAACAGGAGACGCCACCGCTGCGAAAGTTCTCGGATTCGCCCAGATGGCTGCTGAAAATATATCGCGTGTAATCCCCAGCATCATAAGTCACGAAGTACGGTATGCAGATGTAGCTATTCCCAAGTCGTGGAACCTATCTCAGAGGCACATAAGCGATGTCAAAGCATTTATTGCAAAGGAGTATACTGATCTCGCCAAATTCTACGGAGATAGTGGAGTAACTCGAGTGTGCGATTCCGTACTCGAACGGAATCGATCTGTGCTCATGCTACAGAAACTCACTGTCCTCCTTCCTGAACATCATGGGGATTCATCAGTTCTTAATGAGAGAGTCATACGTGAACTAAGCCAGTACTATGTTGTAGAATGCCTGCATTCCTACATTGATGCCGTCAAAGAACTCTCTGCTTCTTCAGCACCAACAAACCAAGGGACATCTGTACCATTAGAGATGTCAGTGGCTGTCGATGATCCAACGACATCCGCTGCCGCAATCACGATCACTATGGCAGAAGAAACCAACCCACAAGAACTAGTAGCGAAAATAGGAGACCTCTTAACAGCCATTATTAACACACTGGCAGAGAGCAAGCGTCTTAGTAATGTGGGTGCTGCCATCATCAAAGAACGAACACTCAAAGCCCGCGAGAAAGAGAAGGATGAGATTACCTCCTACTTGAGGGACATGTCTGATGAGGAGCGACAGGCCCAGGACGTATTGAAGAACAATCGTTTAGGCAGATGGGGAAAAGGTCATACGAAAGGCCTTGTCCATTACGTGCAAGATGTCTATGATTCAGAGGTTGCTGCTCTAGAGCAACGAGCCGCAATGGACAATCGATTGGGAGAGCAGAGCGAAGTTACTGCAATGAACAGGGACATATATGCCCTGGATCTCGAGCAGCAGGATCTCGTGACAGAGGGTATAGAGGAAGAGGTCACAGACCTTTCGATGCTACCCAACGACGATGACTATGGTAACTTCGATGGGGACGAAGACTACTGAGTAAGCCAACTATACACCATCAGTATGACAAACATGAAGAGGATAGTTGTGTACAGGGCAGCCTGTAGACGAAATGTGAACACGAGCATGTCCCGCACTTCATCCTGAATATGTGGAGGGAGTTGGTCGACATCGTCGATAGTAATCGGTGCACACATGGTAGTATTACCGATAGTGGCCCGCGTATGCCGATTCAATTTGTTGCATCCCTTGTAGAAATATCCCAGCCTACAGTAATGAACAGGAATTTCATTAGACGTCACATGACAAGCGTCTCAATACTTCTGTTTCTTGCACTCTTTATCAGCGTACAGGTAATACAACCAGCCTTTCTCTACGGACATGATGGATCCATTCGGCCATTCGGAATAGGATACAGCAAGTCAACAATCATACCCATGTGGGGAGTCACAATAATGTTATCGATCATAGCATACTATGCTGTGATGTACTATTTGGCAGTACCCCGGATGAAAATCTAGTCGTATGACACATATATCTTCTTATCATTCGACTCGGTATCGTTCTCTCTCTGGGTCTTCATATTGCTCTCGTAGATCTCCTTCATCTGGTCCGGTGACAACTCGCATTTAGCACTGGCGATGGCGGTAGCGTACATTACTGTGGACAAAGATCCTGCCATGATGTACCATATAGTGTTGGCCCATATGTCCCGTTTGGCGATTCCGCTTGCTATTTCTTCAGCAATTGCCCCCGCAACACTCTTGCTACATTCCTTACTTTGTCTGGGATCCAATGATGCCCCAGGATTACATCCTGACACAATATCACCAGGAAACCCTTTCTTGTTCACGGTATCGAAATAGGTCCCTAGATCCAGTGCTGATGTCACCTTGTATAGGGATGTAGCATCCCCTTTTGCATCACTACAACACCTGCTAAAGAAATCATTCACACCAGAAACCGCATCAGCACCCCAAAAGTCGTGAAGTGCCCCACCAGAGAAAGGTCGTCGCCAAGTTGGTCCAAAAGTCTTCGACCCAAGCATATTAGCCGTGAAACCGAAAACCGCAAACCAAGGAAGCATCGCCCACCCGAGAGTATAGACGTCATCCAGCAAACTGCTCCCTTTACAACGACCACTCTGGAGATTGACAATGGCTAACATTAGCTGTATCACAATGACTGCCATAATGTACATCCCCGTATACTGAGGGGGTGCTACGTTGCTACCTGATTTAGCTGCCTTTGTCCAGGCGTCCATGAATCTCGAGCGTAGGAATATAATGTAGATTGCTGTACTAGCTGCAAACAATCCTCCCGACAACGCAGTAAGATTACCAGTTTCCATATATGTAGTGTGGTGTGATTTTCGTTCCGCGTCGCTGACGTGGAAAAACACTATAGGATAAAAATAGATACATGCAGCAGTCTGGACTGGTTGAACCAGTACTCCGTGTGCATATGGCTGCAATGCTAGAGAACTGCCGGTCCTACAAAGATGGTATCATCAACCTCGCCGTGAATATCTCACTATTAGTAATGATTATATTCATTGGATGGGGCGTATTGACTTACAAGGCAAACAATCGTAATAAAAAACTTTCTGATCATGAACAAGAAAGTGCTAAACGTGACTTCGTGCTACAAGCAATAGGTCAAGGTCGCCCGCCACGACGGCAAGGCCACATTACGGGACTCCCTGGGTTTACAAGCGACGTACGTTTCCGCAATGAAGGATAAACTCTCCATGTACCACAACGATGGAAGCCGAGTTCAATGCATACTTCAACGCCCAGAGGCTTCATATCCGGAAACGCAACAATATAGCAAAGAAAATCCTGGTTAACGACAGTTTATCTAAAGCTGAAAAGGATAGAAGAATTCAGGCTATATCTGTACCCTGTAAGGATGGAACCCCCCAGTCTTTCAAGAGGATGGGGACCCAGTTGGTCATGAGTTGTGGCAGCGACAACCCGCGTCTAACCAAGACTATCGAGAGAGGCAAGTACACAACCATTATGGAACTGGAACGAAAACTACATACGAGCATTCAGTCTCTCAAGACTCGCATAGTACAACTGAAGCTAGCCAAGATACACGGTCTTATCTCCGGGGAAGACGCACTTGAACAGTTTACAGCTCTCAGTACGTCACTTGGTGAAGAAGAGAAACAGCTGCAACAGCTGGCGACACTATACCAGGATAGGACTACTCTCCACACTCGCGAGCAGAAAGCAATAGAGCTTAGCAGGAATTTGCAGGCTGAAGTTGCTGCCCTTAGAGGGGATCTGCGTAGTTTCCAACAAACTGGAGACCATTCATCGCTCCAAGCTGCTGTTGCCAGATACGGAGATAGCATCACGCCAATTGCAAATGAGCTCCGTGAGACCAAATACCAGGAAGCATTTACTGCTAAAGCAGGTGATGATACTATTCTGGTGGAGAATACAGTAAATCCCAAAGAATTACAAGTTACTTTGTGATTACAGAGTATGATGATCGATATTAAGGTGTTCCTAGCAAGTTTTCTCATTGGCGTACTCGTTACCCTTGTCGCTGGACCCAAGAAGAAGATAATATATGTCCATCCAACGCCAGATAACGTTACTGACTATCTGTTCAAAGATAAATCTGGTGTGTGCTTTAGCGTGGCAGCAACCAAAGGGATATGTAACAAGTCGTCGAAAGATTACAACGCCCAAGTCTGAGAGAACTTCTCTCTTGGAAGTAGATGAATCTGTCAGAGTTCATGAACACACAAGTGGGGATATACTTTATATCGGCAGTTCTAGGTCTAGGGCTAGCAACATTCCTCTTCGGAACCTGCTCATCCGCCAGCTGTGTGGAACTGAAGGCCGTCAACCCAGAAACCTATACTAAGGATAGTTTGAAGTTTAATGGAGAATGCTGGCATTTTAATAATGAAGCAGTCTCTTGTAATGCCAACCGTCCTATCTTCGAGTATGCGTAGGGATAAGTCATTATTTTGACCATTAGTACATTACAGATGAGTACCGCACTTGCCTCGCTTCCGAATGATGCACATCCCACGGCTGCACCTGTACAACAACAACTGGGTCTAGACAGTAATATGGTGAACGAAGTTGTCCATTCACTTGGGGATGGGGCACCATTGCCATTGAGGGACATACCGACCGCTGCAACTGCTATGAGAACTGATGTAGAGGTCCAACCCAACCATATCACAGTGGATGATGACTATATTTCCCGATTGTCTGCGAGCAAACCCGCACATAATCTAGAGATGGTCCGTGATCCAGAGTTCCATGATCTTTATCTTCTCCCCGCCACCGCCGCCGCAGCTACGCTCATACTCAGTGTTCCCGTTATTCTAGTGTTCTTGAAGAAGTATCTCCCTAAACGATTCTGGGAAAGTGATGGAACACCTTCCCTTACATTCATTTTGGCCAGAGCTGCCGCTGTAGGCGGAGCCGTATTCACTGCGGACCAGTATTTCTAGAAGATTCCCAAGAAAAGATTGTTTTTCTTCTTGCGTGTTTTTTTGTTCTTAGGATTATGTTTACGTCTCGTTGTAGCTGCGATTGTCCGTGTCTTAGTAGCACCATTCACATGGGTACTTATTGGAGTTGGCTCGGTAACCTGCCCTTTCGGTTCATATCTCAAGAAAAGACGATCATATGCCAGCCCGCCCTTGCCCTTCAACTTTCTGTGCATAGCACTCTTGTACCTCTGGATATCAGCCAGCGTTTCCTGCTTCCCATAGCATCGTATGTCAAACCGCTTGAGGATACCCCGTTGGCTCAATAGTGCACGTTGTTGGGTCTTCATAAGTGCCTCGCACATACACAGTATTCTCTTCTTGTCATAGTAGGGTTTGCCAGCATA
>Ga0206682_10003966_pt1 | contig 12293 bp, 26 predicted proteins | sample M240m12015metaG_FD_155444 | JGI IMG/M metagenome (GOLD analysis project Ga0206682, IMG submission 155444) | Ammonia-oxidizing marine archaeal communities from Monterey Bay, California, United States - M2 40m 12015 | ecosystem: Environmental > Aquatic > Marine > Intertidal zone | place: USA... | reverse complement strand
GGTCTCTCTAATTTCATACGCTCTATATTAGCCAGAAATGTATCATCTAAATGCTTTATGTTATCCTCGTAAGTGGTATGTATATATGTGGTGTCTTCATGCTTTACATTCTCACCTCCCTGAAGCCCTCTAGAGGCAAAAAATCTGTTATATATCCAGTGCGCTTTTGTAGCTGGATTCATTACCATGATAACCCTATTTTGTGCATCCTTAGACCTTACTGATAAATCGATTTTATCGAATAGTAAAGGGTCTGGCATTTCTTCAGCCTCATCCAGTATCCAGGTAGTAATACCGTTAAGTGACTTAAGCGCAGCTGTCTGGTTTCCTGACCCTACCTTAAGCCCTCTGAAGTATATTCTGTTACCAGTAGCCTTATTAGTTATGTCTGTTTTGTTAACTATGAAGTGGTCTTCTAAGCCCAGGATTTCAATCTTCTCAGTCATCTCTGGTATAATAGACGTACTCGCTGAGCTCATTGTGTAACGTGTAAATAGGACGTTGTGCCCTTGCTCAAATGTAAGTAATAGTATCATTGTAGATATACTAAATGACTTACTAGAACCACGCCCTCCAGTAGCTATATAGTACCTGGAGTCATCTGTAAATAGTGGCTTAAATTTAGGGTTTAATTTTATCTTACTCATCGAACGATATTAGACCTTTAAGAGTTACGTTTAAATCTACGTTACCATCTACGCTGAGGTCTATTTCCTGCTTAGGCATACCTGCCCTATACTTCATAAATAGCTCTATCGCTCTCTGGTCTCCAGACTCTATACGCTCCATGAGTTTTTGTATAACCATGTTAACGTCTATATTGTCATCTAATATCTTACGAATGTTAATTACTTCGCCATTTGTAGGGCGTCCTGCGCCTGCTCTAGCGCCTCCTGATTTTCCTTTTTTGCCTGCCATTTGAAATGATTTGAATATGAGGTGTTTACTTAAAAACAGTCTTAGATTAAATCAGTGATAGGCAGCAAAATACCCCAGGATGTATTGTTATCGCCTCCCTTCTTGTTACGCCAGGTGTTAGCGTATTTCTTACATCTATACTGCAGGTCTATGGTCTTAATTAAGTGAAACGTATTGCCTACTGCTATACAGTACCACTTAGCCTCTGTGGTGCTTATTCCTGACAGTTTACCCCTGCTCATATACTCTATGTATACATTACCAGTTTCGAGCGCTCTAAGGTCATGTTTAACCTCTATGGTAGCCTCATCAAATATCTCACCTAACTCACGCTCTTTAACCTGGCCTACTTTTAAATCATGCTTAAAGTCATTGTTATAATTCATATACCGAATATCTTTAATTTAGCCTCTAGGTCGATTATCTTTTTTTCTGCAGCCTCTAGTGCCGTTTCTGCCTTACGTGCTCTTAAAACGGCTGTATTCTTTAAATTACGGCTTTGTGATAGTATCCTTTGATAGCTGTGAGCTTCTAGGTCCATATTAGCCTTATGTACAAATACTCTGGTAAAGGCGCTGGATACTTCAGCCAGCTCTGGGTTATTGCTTGCAGCTTGCCACTTAATTAGCATGTTTAGTATTAGGTCCTGGTCTGCGAAGCATTGTAGGTCTCCTAGTGTTACGTCTTTCATTTAATAGTCTTCGTTATCGTTATCTTCGTCTGGTATATATAATTGACTAACTACTTTACAGTTTTGGCCCTCAGTTTCTAGCAGTATCTCTAGGGCTAGTCTACACCCCTCAGCCATGTTGAAATCGTTATCTTCAGCGGCCTCTATCTCTAAGGCAGCTATTGCCTCAAAGGGTACACCATGCGCCACATTTACCAGTGCAGCGCTTAGGTTTACTCTTACTAACTCTTTGTCTAAGTATAGGTACATTATAGCGTGCCCTCTTTATGGTATTGTGATAGGTCTATCAGCTCATCTACAAAGAACGCGTTATAGATTGCTACAGCTGCGTCTAGTTTATCCTTACCAGATTGTAGCGTTTGCTCTGAGGCTTTAAACACTCCAATATCTGTAGTAGTTTTGTCTATCACTAACCAGTAAAATTCTGGTACATTAAACATCTGAGTATATAGATATGCCTGAAGGTCGTAATCGTATTTTTGTATTGTATAGTAAAACTGATTAGTCACCTCACCGTTTTTAAGAGTTATCTCTTTTAGGCCATCGTTAGTAGTTTTTACATCTGCTACATACTCACCTGCTTTTAAGATATCTGCCTTAGCTCTAAATGGCAATCCTTGTACATCTACCAGGGCTGGTACTTCAGTTTCAGCTCCCTTCATAAAGCTTGTGCATGCGTCATTTTGTAAGAACGCTGCAGCGATACGGTTATTCATGTATTTTTCTTTAAGGGTATATGTGTTATTAGCGCCGTGCGTCTCCTTAGCTAGTTTCCATTTAGTGGTGTTCTTACTACTGGTATCTACAAAGGTATACTTACTGTAATTCTCAGGCTCTAGTATCTCAGTGTGGACCAGTTTACCGTCTCTTAGTGCTTGTGTCTCACTCATGCCTTTTTTACGCATGTGAGCAAACCACTTAGGGCTTTTTAATAACCACTTAGCCGTACTATATGATAGCACTCTATCCAGGTTTAAATAGTTGTAGTAAAACTCATCATTATACATGTTATCTAGCGTCTCATTGACGTCTACAGTATCGTGGTTTAATAGTGTTAATTTAGGCATATTTACGTAGTGTTAAGTAATTAATAAACTCCTGTTCTGTCATTTCGATTACCTCAGGTACATCTGTTACATTCTCTAGTAATTCAGCGTCCTGGTCTATCTGGTTTAAAATTGGTATTGTGTTCATGGTGTTTTAGTTATTATTCTATTATTACATTAGGGTTGTTAGCTTTTAATTCCTGAGCTTTATTGTAGTACTCTAGTGCGTCGTTATACTCAGAGACTGTTAGATTTTTTAAAGCCTCTTTGTTTACTTCTGTTAGCTCTGAGGTATCCTTAGCCTTTAATTCTATGTATAGTTTTTTAGCTTCGTTAGCTTTAGCCATTAACGCTCTATATTTACGTATAATAGTCATTTTTCTAGCGTTCTCTTGCTCTTGTTTTGTATACTTAGTGTTCAATGTTTTTGTAAAATTAATCATAGTGTTTGTTTTAAGTTAGTTATTCTACACTGCAAACATAAGAACCTTTATTAGTTAAACCTGAGCTTTTTTGATTTATTTTTAAATTAATTTACAAAGGCCTGGACCTTAAGAGCTTAGATACGTAAAAACTTTTGCATCGCCTAGACGTGCTGCGCCATCCTCGTACATGCTGGCCGTTTTAAAGGCTTCTTTTTCTGCCTTATCGATTGCCCTCTGGGCCTCACGTTCCTGGTCCTGCTTCATTATAGCTCGCTCCATAGATACAAAGGATTTTAACTGGTTATTCTTAAAAAACTCTACACGGTCATTCGGTATGCCTATTAGTAGGTCATCTATATTTCTAGGTTCTGGCTGTACTAATTGCTGTAACTCCATTACCTTTAGCTTTAAGGCTTTGTTTTGTATTTCTAGAGCCTCTAGGAGCGTGTCTGTGGCCTTTATAGATTCATCTGGAGTAACACTACTCAAAATCTCTGAAACGGCCTTAGAATTGCTCTTATAGGTTTTATCGTAGTCTAATTCAATATCGTACTTATTTAAGCCATGTAATACAGTAGCGTGGTCTTTATTTAGATATAAGCCTATGTTCTCTAGGGTAATACCGTAGCTCCTAGAATAGAAGTAAAATATGTTCCTGGCTTGTACGTGGCACTTCTGGCGTGTTTTAAGCATGATATCGCAGCCTGTTACTGTCTCTACTGCCTTCTGGATTAAATCCATTGTATTTGTGTTTATGCGTTGTCTGGGTCTCATATTATTGTAAGTCTTTTTTAGTTGGTGTCTCAAAGTGTATTTGTGCATCATCGGGAAAATCCTGAAGTATTTGCCTGCAGGCTTTGTCTTGTGATAGGTCTGAGACCATTGTGTTAATTAAGTATCTGTTGTTGTTTACTACTAGTACTGTATACATATTCTTATCTATTGAATTCTTTATCGTATAATGATATTAATTCGTCCTGAGTTAATTCTATTAGGTAGTGAGGTTCGTAGCCCTTCTCATTCCAGAGTTTGTGTTCTAATCTATTTAAGTCGAATTGCTGGTCAGTGTTAAATTCCATTGATACAGCTGCTTTGTCTCCATGCGCTGGTATAATTACCGTCCAGCCCCATGGGTAAGAGTCTACCTTAAATTTTTCTGTTTTGTTTACTAAGTTCAATAGTGTTTTTTGTAAGTCTGTCATTGTATTGGTTTTAAATGGGGGCGCGAACCCCCGTTAGTTTATTTGCTTGGGTCAAAGATACGAACCTTTATTAGTTAAACCTGAGCTTTTTTGAAAAAACTTTAAAAAAAAAGAGCCTACATCTCTGTAAGCCCTAATTCTACTGGGGTTTTGGTAATAAAAAAAATTTACATATTTTCTTTCTCAATCTCTTTTTGTAGGTTTGCTAGTGCCCTCCAGGCTACTTTTGCGCTGTGTCTTATGCCATCTGTGTCTAGCGTTCCTGCGGCCATTAAATGCCTTGTAAGCGCGTCTAATTCGTCACCAGATTTCGCTCTGTCCCAGTGTAGCGGCTTGTCTGCATGGTGCTGGTCATTGCCTCTCTGGCTACATTGTGCTATAGCCTTTATAGCGTCTGGAAAATACATTAAGACTCCAGAGTAGATAGGTGTGGCTTTACGCTGTGCTGCTACGTCCTGGTTGCCGAATGGGGGGTTTTCTAGTAGTTCATCCAGGTCATGGCTGTAAGTCTTGTAAAACTCATTACAAAGCCCCTTATTGCCGCCGTCACATGTGCAATCTAAGCACGGCTCTCTTAGTATCGTATCTCTCATTTTATTTATTTTATCTTTACTCATATAGTTTGTTTTAAAAGGGGCCTTTTACAGCCCCGTTATTAATTAGTCTACGATACCAGCATAGCTAAGCCCAGGGCTAAAAACCCTATTAATACTATCCTTGCTGTAAATTTTAAATCTTCTTTCATTACGCTTGTTTTTGTATGTTATTGATTAGTTGGGCCACTTCGTTATAGGGCCTAGTAGCTAAATACCCTAATAATTGGTTAACAGACTCCACTGTTAAACTTACTGTTTCTACTTCTTTTACTTCTTCTTTTACTTTTTTCATATCTATTTATTTATAAAACCATTAATTCATTTACAGCTGTTTTACCTCCTAAAACTACAGCGCAGCCTATCGCTGGCTTTTTACCTACTTTCATGTAAGCCATGGCGTAACTTTTAGCGTCAATACCACAACCTACCTGCGTACCAAATACCCTGGAATTAGCTCCTACAAAATACTCAGTGTATGCCTGGGTGTGTAAATGGCCCTGGACCGTGCTGCGCATGTCCGCTCTTGCTTTTGTCTTAGCTGTACCTGCTTCACCATGAATATATAACACACCGTCTATTTCTACGTCTGTTACAAAATTCCATTTAGGTGTATTTAATACTTCTGAGTAATCCTTAATCCACTGCTTTGGCACGCCTCCTGATTGTGCCTTACGCATTATAATTCTATCATGATTACCTACAGTCACGTGAGCATCAGGCCACCTGTGGTAATACCTCTCTAGTCTCTTAATAGCTAGCTCCAGCTCCTGACCGCCTCCTAGGCCGTCCGCATCCGTCTCATGATAGGATGAATAGTGATTATCTATCACGTCGCCTATAAACACTACCTGGTTACAGTTGTAACGCTCGTACACTTCTACACAGTGGTCAAAATAACTATCTAGGTCAAAAGGGCTGTGTAAGTCGCCTACAACTAAAACCCTAGACTCATTGTTATTAAAGAACTCAAATGAAGCTAATTTTTGGCCTTTTAATCTTGGCCTCACGTCTGCGTGTTTTTTATCCGCCATAATTTGTCTTTGGTTTTTGGGATTTTTCAATTTCTTTTTGTTCTATAATCTGAGCTATATGGTATAACTCGCTGGCTAGTCTTTTATAGCCCTCTGGGTCGCTCTGGTCCTTACCTACCTGGTGCTGCCATGACAGCCTAGTGGCAAACTCATCCGCCACATCGTTAAGCTCTGGCAGACTCATTTTTTTTAGCTTACTGGTTGTTAGCGGCATAGTATATTTTTTCTAATTGGCTAACTAATCCAGCTAAACATGGGCCGCAGTTAGACGTTTTACGCTTAGCACTAAAGACGTGATTAAATACTTCTACCAATCTAGTCTGTGTAGGCATGTTAACGCTAGTGGGCCTTTTAGGCTCAAAGAACGACTTTAAAAAATTATAATCGTCTGTTAAGAGGTCATTTAATTTCTTGTTAGGAAACGCCTTATTCAACACTGCAGCTCGCGCCTTACATCCGCAGTCATCTACTACAGCATCTACTACTTTTTTAATGCCAGTAACTTCAGTAAATTCCGTTAAGATGTCACCTAAACCAGTGTTTTTGCTTTCACCTAGTATCTCAATTACTGCGCTCTTTTTAATCCTTACCTTTTGTGCAATTTTTCCAGGGCTTAAACCCTCGCTGTTTAATAAAAAAATCTTGTCGTTTAACTCTTGTTCTGTACTCATAACTTTGGTTTTAAATTAAGTGAAAATCACCGTTTAAATAATCCTGATAATCTTCGTGCAGTTTATCTGCTATTAATAACTTGCTTCTTTTTATACTTAAATAAATCGTTCTAATTCCTATCTTACTTTCATTTGCTATGGTCCTGAAACTCTTACCAGTCGTTAAGTAGGTTTTAAATAATTCATAATCAAACCAGCTAGCATTGTCTTTTATAATCTGGTACATTTTAATTTCTAATGCTTCCAGAGAAACTACCCCAGGGTCTTGGCCCTCATCTATCCAGTTGTATTTTTCCTCAAAATCGTACTGGCTGCCTAAGTGGTTATATTTTAAATTAGATTTCTTTTTAATGCTGTTTAGGATTATTGACCTTAGTACAAAAAACATATAGCCCTTAGAAACCTTTCCCTTATCACTTACAATTTTGTTAAATAAATCATCATACCTAGACAGCTTTAAATAGGCCTCCTGTACAAAATCCTCAGCATAATTAAATACCTCATTGTTATTGCCAGCTATAGACTTAGCCATCTTTATATACTCGGGGTGATGTTGGGCCAGTAATTCTAGGGCTTTGTTTTTGCTCATTTAAAATGCTAATTTAGGTGATTGATTAGGTACTGCCATTGTAGGTAATGGTTTACTATGATTTATAATATCACGACCAGCTACTGTAAAGGCCACGTTACTAGGCTGCATCCTTAATGATATTGGAGCGTCTAAACTAGTTGGCCGTCCGCCCGTCTCAGTTTCTTTTACCTTTACTACATGTATATCTGAAACCATCCAGCGCGTCGGGTGCTGCGTGTACCTGTGGGTACTTATAACGTCATCCGCTCTGTTTCCCCATTTTCCACCTCCTTCAACATCTGCCATACTGCAGGGCTGTGGTAACCCCTCAAATTCATGACCGCTAGAATGCTTTTTTCTTAGGGCTTCAGTTACTGCGTGAGCGTTAAGCCATACAGTCACATTATTTTCTTTACAGAATAATCTCATTTCGCTAGCTATCTGGTAATCGTACTCATGGCCACCAACTTGCTTAAGTAGTGTAACGTCTTTTATTAGTGAGTTATAAGGGTCAACTAGTAAACCGTCGTAGTGCCATACGTCTAATATTTGCTTAGCTTCTGCCATTAGTGTGCGTGCGCTATATAATTTATCTACTGCCATTATTTTAAAGTGGTCGTTAATCCACTCTATCTCTGTTTCTATTTGTGCATCTGGTAGCTTTTGTATTGGAGTACCAGTTTTAAACTCTAAGAGCTTACGGGCTATGCTGTAGTCTGAATTTTCAGAGCTAAATACTAGCCACTTTTTGCCATGCTTCAAAGCGTAGGCCATCATTAAATATAGTATAACTGTAGTTTTTCCAGTATTGGCGTGTCCGATACAAATGTTAAAAGCTCCTGCTTTAAATCTTAAATACTCGTCTATTTCTTCGATACCTAAACCCTTACCCTGCTCAATACGGTCATACTTTACATCATATAATTTGCCTTTTATTTTGTCAATATCTGTTATCATAATCTGGCCTTAAGTTAATTAATAAATAAGGGGGCTTTTACACCCCCATAATTAAGCCATGATTAAAATGGTAAATCTGGAGTTTCACGTCCCGCTCCAGATTGCTCTGAGGCCCCAGTCTGTTGCTCTACCTTGTCGGCTACAGTAATCTTACCATCGGTCCAGACCACTTTACCGTTAGCGATATATTGCTTAGGCTCTTTAGCGTCTCTCTGGTCCTTCGTCTGGTCCATTGCTGCGCTTACATTCTGACCGTATACGTTAGTCTCATCGTTTACAAATACTGAGATATTGGCCCAGCCTTTGTCATTAAATTGAATTTTCTCTTTGTTAATTCCGATTGAAATAATTGTACTCATAACTTTATGCCTCTCTCAAAGGCCTGATTTTAGTGTGGCAAAATTGCCGTTTAATTAATTAACTTGCTATAAATATAGCGCTTACTTATTATTACTCAAATTTTTATGCTGGTGAGTTTTCAGCAGTTATCAAGGTTTCTAAAACTTTACCTTTTAAAGCATACTTACCTTTGATTTGTGCTACAGTTACAGTTTTATTAGTTACTGCCTGCAGGGCTTTTAGATATGCTTCACTAGATAATTTTAGCTCTGGCAATGCTGCAGCCTTTGCAGGTGCTTTACCGTGCGTATTGGTAGCGTCTGCGTCTTTGGTATCGTCTAGTAGAAATAAGCCTCCTAGAGCGTACTTACGAGCGTATGAGCTACTAGCTCCAGTACTCTGGGCTTTGTCCATACCTTTGCGGTTTAAATCTAAACCAGCCTGAGCTGTAACGTGAGCTTTACCTTCACCGTCTGTAATTTCTGCAGTACATTCTACGAACATGTTACCTGCTACTTCTATAACTTTGTCTGTTACCGTAAGAAGTAATCCCTGCTCATTTAAAAGCGGTTTAAGCGCTTCTAAGATGTCTTCAGCATTTCTGTAGCTGTACTTACCAAAAGAGTTGTATTGACTCTTAGAGGCTTTTAATTGTGTTTGAATTGTAATTAGTTTTTTAATCATGGTTTTAATTTTAAGGGTTTATTATTAATTATTTTTATGCTAGGTCTAAATTGTCTCTCAGCGTTCGTCTCATTTTTTCTAGTGCGTGCCATCTACTTTGTAAGTCTTCGCGTCTATCATTCATCTCTGGTAATTCTTTTAATACGCTTCTGAATAATTTGTCAGATAATATGAAACCATTTTCTAAGGTTTGCATTGCATTACATTCGGTTCTTATTTGGTGAATTAGAGAATTAATTCTAAAAATTTTTTGTACGTTGTTCATGGTGTTTGTTTTAAGGGTTTTTATTAGTTGTTATAGTAATCTAGTGTCTCCTGGTAATTAGTTATCTGTGGTAACACATTCTTTAAAGCATCTAATACAGCTCTAGCTATAAAATATTCAGCTTGTGATGTAAGCATATTGTCGCCTAAGTTATCGTAAGCGTCTTTTTGAGCCTTTTTTAACTCGCTAACTAATTTAGTTTGCTTTGCTATTTGCTTTGTTATTTCGATTGAGTTTTTCATAGTGTTTGTTTTTGTTGGTACAAAGATACAATACATTTGTATTATAAACCTGAGGATTTTTAATTTATTTTCGTTTTTTTTTGAAAAAAGTTTATAGCACGCAGAAAATCAGGCAGTTACGCCTGAAAATATTTTTAATAAAGTTTGTGATTAGAAGCTTTGAGAGTCTTTTAACTCCTTAAGTAGGTCTCTGAATTTCTCAAATAGCTCTAAGTACTCAGGTTCTGAGATTTTAAAAGTAGCTCTAGAGTCTTGTAGTAATTGCTCAGCTAATTCTGTACCTATATTTAAACTGTACTCAAACTGACGCCCATATTCAAATCGATTGCATTTTCTACACTGTAAATTCACGTTTCTAACGTCCCATCTGGTAGCTAGTTTACCTCTAGATATGAAGTGGCCTGCGTCAGATTCTGAGAAGTGAATCCCTTTGCCGCATGATATACATGTACCGTATCCTTCTGAGTTTACGTTAAGTCTACGTATATACTCATGGAATGGTTTATCTATTTTAGTTTTCCAATATTTTAGGGTCTTCTTTTTTGCCATGAAGTGTAAATAGTGGCCCAGGATAAACCCCACAGAAACCTGGACCTTTTAAACTATCTATAATCGTATTGATAGGTTTATTTAAAAACACTTTTAACTGCTATACATCGTCTATGTTTATAACTCCTTATAAATAACTCTCAAATCTCAGGTATTCAATTTTGAGACGTGTACCTTTAAATTCTTATGAGTATGCAGCTAGTAATCTTACGAGGCTTTTAATCTTACAAAAAACTTCTACCAATTAGCTGGATTATTCAGTAACTAGCTATCCAGTTATTAGGTTTTAAGTTAACCGATATTCAGTAAGGCTGTGCGTTAGTGTTTAGGTATGTGATAGGCCCTAACTATGTTTTGTTTTTAACCTTATTCACAATCTTCTCGCCAGTGCGTACTACAAAATATCCACCTACAGCTGTAACTAGTAAAGCCTGAAGCAATCCTATCCACTCTGGGGCTATTTTAAAGCCGTCTAAGGAACTATCTAGCATGATGAATAGAAACATACATATAAGTAAAAAAGCGAGAGTATAAGGTCTTATATTCTTTGAGGCCCATGAGTCGCTATGTAGGTCCGCCTCCCAGCGTCTAGATATCTCAGTTTCTAACTGCATATCATATTGTAGCTGCATAATTAGTAAGTCTTTATCCTCTGGGGTTAAATCCTTGTCGCCTTTGATTGCATCGCCTAGGGCGCTTAGTTGCTTTATGCCCGTAACGCTAGCGGCCAGGTCTAACAGCTGTGGGCTAAATTTCTTACCGTTTTTAGCTAGCCATCTTAAGCTATCACCTACCCTGGTAGTGCCGTTTTTGTCTTTGTATTTACCGTTTACACTCATCGTAGTAATCTATTGTATATTTGTATTCTTTTTGTACATCGAAGCTAGGGCACGCCTTACTGCTAAATTCGTTATGACCGTGAAGGGTAGCGTCTATGTGCTCATCCATTAAGTCGTATATTAGTAAGTCTAAAGCCCTTTTTTGTGCATCGTTCCTGGTATCCTTAGGCTTCATTTGCTTATCTAAACCTCCAGCGTAACAGATACCAATAGAGTTTTTATTTAAACCATTTGTATGGGCCCCTGAGCGCTCTACTGGCCTACAGTTATGTAATACACCGTCTAAGTCTATAAAAAAATGATAGCCAATATCGGACCAGCCATTTTGTACTACATGCCAGCTATATAGGTCGTCTGTAGTTACATCTCTAAACTCAGGCGTCGCGCTGCAGTGTATTATTATTTTATCTATGTGTCTCATTTTAGAAATATAATAGTTTTAATACGCCTACTATAATAGAAACTAAAACAGCTGTTAAAACACCACCTACCCAGTTAGCTGTCTTAGCTAATTTTTGGGCTTGCCTATTGGCTTTATGCGCCAGGTCTTCAGTTTCGTTTAACCTAGTTAATAAACCCTTATTTGTGCTGTTTGGGTCATCTTTTAAAATGGTTAGTACTTCTTTAAGGTTACCCTCTACACTCTCTAAGCGCTCAGAGAATTTGCTCATTTCGTTTCTATCTTGTTTGTTCATGTTTATTCTATTGTTATAGTTTTAGTAGTAGGTGTAATTAATGCGTCTACACTAGTAAGCAAGCTAGCCTCTATCTCAGCTACCCTATCTAAGCCCATTGCTGACTTTGTCCACGCTATAAAATCTTCGTGAGTAAGTGTATCAAATGACGTGAAGCCCTCTATGTTATCTGTGTTTAGAGATTGTGTACCTATACTAGTAGTGCTAAAGCCCTCTTTTGAGCCTGTTACTCTGTAGTGTATCGTATACACAACATCTGTATTTTCTCCTTTAGTAGTGTAAACATCTACTGTTTTGCAATTCCATTCGTAAGTCATAATTGTGTTTTTATTTATTAATGTTTATTTCTACCAACTTGTTTCTAAAGCTACTCTACTCCAAGAGTTTGCAGCATAGCATACATATATATAATTTCCGTCTATTACTATCTCCCCTAGCGTTCCCGTTGAGTTTCTAGTTGCAGGTGCTGTTTGCATTGCTGCAAGTCTATACCCGTCAGATAACACTTGGCCGTCAACCTCTAGCTTTTGGCTAGGACTAGTCGTTCCGATGCCGACGTTACCTGTATAATC
>Ga0206682_10003965_pt1 | contig 12293 bp, 8 predicted proteins | sample M240m12015metaG_FD_155444 | JGI IMG/M metagenome (GOLD analysis project Ga0206682, IMG submission 155444) | Ammonia-oxidizing marine archaeal communities from Monterey Bay, California, United States - M2 40m 12015 | ecosystem: Environmental > Aquatic > Marine > Intertidal zone | place: USA... | reverse complement strand
TATAAGGACTGAATTGGATTGATTTTGAATGCACTGGCCACGCCACTAACTGCAACATCATTTGATCCATCGTTAGCAGTATACATATGGTCGATATAAAACTCATCATTACTACCAGATGTTTTTATTCTCCACTCACTATTTCGTAGACCACCTGTAGATGCGCCTATATGAAGATGTGCAGAGCCACCACTAGTATCTTCGATCTTGATGTCACCCGCCCCTGCAACGTGTAATTGGTAATCAGGACTTGTTTCGCCAATACCAACGTTGCCCGAACTGTTTATAGTAAGGCGAGCCTGCGCCGCATTAGTTCCAGAAATACTATCTGTGCCAATTACAAGCTTTCCGCCACTCAGACTTCCGTTTGCGTCACTAGTTGACATGATCCAATAATCTTCGCCGCCAGTTCCTGAATTTGCAACATAATTTTTCTCGCCGCCGCTAGTACTATCGGTTTGAAATCTAACAGAACCTAGAACATGTAATTTGTTGCCTGGTTGATGTGTGCCTATTCCAACATTGCCACCGTTTAGCCAGCTACTACCATCAGTATCTATTACAACACCGTCTGACGTAACTCCCACTTTTCTAAGTCTAAGGTACCCAGACTCTAGGGCACTGCCACTGGAGCCTCTACGACCAAGCATAGCGACTTCTCTTGTTGCTGATTCAACCGTGATACGTGCGCCGTCATCCTTTACAATAAATGCGTCGGTTGGAGTAAACGCTGTAGAACTAACACCCACATATGAGTTTGACCCATCAACGTGTATGAGTGAAGCTAGTTCTCGTAATTCTGTGGCTTGTGTCATCTCTGTTCCTATTCCTCAATCACAAGATTAGCATCAACGTGATCTTTATATGATTGTTTTGTGTCATCATTCCACTGTGCAGTACAGAAATCTTGAACTTTCTGAGTTTCAGAAGATATGTCTGTATCTTGCCAAGAACCATCTACTTTCACGCAAGGTACTATTTCTCTGTATGCTTTAGGCAAAATTACATCTTCGCCTAAGTAATTTACGCTAGGTACATCGTACTCAATTATAATTATTGATCCGTATCTATCTATTTTCATTAGCTATAGGTTCCTGTTATCGTTACTATACACCCCATACTGTGAGTGGTGTTTGCATTTGATACTGCAAATCCAAGTCGTTGGGCTCCTGGACTATATGCATAAACTTGTCCGTTAACAATATAAGCCCCCAAATTTTTACATGGATGATAACTCACGCCGAAATTATCATATGATGTGCTGTTACTAGATTTATATCCGTTTTGAATTGTCCCTGCACCAAAACTATTATGATTTTGCGATGACCAATCATGACCGGCGTACCCAGCCATTTTATAGGCTGCGGTTACAGCGTTAGATCCTGCCGATGCGTATCCGCCTATAGAAACTATGTAGTTGATTGTGCCACCTGTACCAAGACCTAATCTACTCGTAAGATCAATCGCAAATTTGGTGACAGATCCAGCTGTTGCTGTAAAAGTGTCTGTAATTGTAAATGTAGCAGTTGCTTCATCAGTAGATATGAATGTGCCAGCGGCTGTTACATCATTTCCAAAATGAGCGTTACCATCACGATCCAAAGCCATTGTAGTGCTTTTAGTGCCAGCATTATTTCTATCAAAGTTTAGTGTATCGCTTCCGCCTAATCCACCTGAAGATGGGTAGATATAGTAACCTTTTCTTTCGTTGTACCTTTCTAAGTACAGACCTCCATTTCTACCGTTGTCTAAACTTTTTAGCGTGATAATACCTTCATCACCCGCAGTGATATGATGAGAGTTAGTTGCATTGAAGTTCAATATACTTCTAACCCTTATATCACCTATACCCGAGTGATCAACAAAAGCCATAGATCCTAGATCAGCATTAGAGGGTACCTGATGAGGCTCTGTTCCTATTAATTTTTCTGCCATCTTACGTCTCCACCAACTGTTCTAATTCATCGTCTGTCATAGGTCCAGACCAGAATGTAAGCTTCTTGATCCAACCACGTCTAAGTACTTGACCGTTTCCTATTAATCCGAATCTGTTTAGTTGACCATATCCCTGGACTCCAGGAAGATTAGGATTCGTGCTACCAGATTGCATAGTCAATACGTCTTCGGTGTAGTGATTATCTCTTGTTTGTATATACATCATTTTACTTCTCATGCTATTAGATGTTGTAATAGGATCAAGCGTACCTGCAAATTTGAATTCTCTTTTTCCGTGGTGTCCATAGGTTGCAGTTGATGCCGCACCTGCTGAAGTGGACTGTGCATTAGGATACATATCATTGTGTGTTTGAGTGTCATATGATCCATTATTATATACTTGGAATGTCGCACAGCCAGACGACCCACCTATTCTAAAACCAAAGTAATCATTACCACCACCAGCATTGAGGGCAAAAAAGTAATAGTTTGTTCCATTGTTCCACTGCCAATCAATTTCTCCATGCAAATAGAAAGTGAGTCCTTGTTGAGATGGTTGAGGAAAATCTAAGTAAGTGTTAGCCTTTGCGTTATCGGCTCCTGTTGTTCCAAACAACACTTTATTACTTGAGTCTGAAAGTACGTCTTGACTTCTAGATGTTGCGCCGCCTGTACTTTTTATCAAAGACGATGCAAGAAAATCGTTTTCTAGCTGTGCGCCCCAAACGTAAACAGACTCGGTAGTACCAGTAGCCGCACCTGGCGTAAATGAAGTACTATGAGTGTTATTTGCTAGATATAAGCGATAGTCATTACTACTACCGCTACCAGCATTTACGAGAGTTACTCCAATTCTATACCAGTCACCAGGCCACTTCTCAATAAAGTACCCTCTTACTTTACCGTTGCTATTCTGTGGATTGCCGTGAATAGATCCGTCACCACTTAGAAAATATGCTACGTTTACACCAATGTTGTCACAGTCAATACTTACTCTGTTTGTTCCCTTAGCTTTCACATAGATTGAAAAAGTCTGACCGCTACCAGAAATAGGATTTGATTGACTAACGATTCTATGGACTCCAGATCCACCATTCGCCGCCATAAGAGTTGCACTAAAATCTCCAGCAGGAGACAGCGTTTCGCCCGTACCGTAAGTCAGTGATGCTAGTGATACATTACCTGAATTGAAGCTAGGATTTGCTGTGCCACTGACCCCTATTCTATAATCTGTCATATAGTTAGTTACAGAGTTTTCAACAAGTAATCCTTTAGGCTCTACAGTTTCTGGGTGATGATCGAATCTAGGTTCATTTATTTCCGCATTCATGATGTTACCAGATGCGCCTAGATAAGTTGCTCTAGAGCTTCTAGTGAATGGGTGCCAGCCTGGAAGCTGTCTGCTATTCATCAAATCTATGTTTAGAAATGGTCTAGATTTTCGCTCTGGAACTGTTTTTATAATACTCATTACTCAATCTCCTCCAAAGCGAATTTGTATTTTTTACCTGACTTATTATTTATGATGTACAAATGCTCTTCGCCCTCTTGAATAGTCCAGTTACCCTTTGTTCCGTCAACTGAGTTGCCTTCTTCATGCCCTTCGTTTGAAAGATGTAAGTCGTTTGTGTATACGTTTCGCCATGCAAGTGTGTTACTACCTAAGTCATAAGTTGCATCAGCAGATGGCTTGAAATGTCCATTAGAATCTAGTATTACTCTTTGAGTAGCAGTACCACTTTGAGGTCGACTATAAAATCCAATGCCGCCCCATGAAGCCCCTTCTGATACGCCTTTGATACCAGAAAACGGATTCATTGAACTAGATGCTCCAGTTGCAAAGCTTATAGCTCCACCTTGACCTACGGCGGTGTCTGTATCTGTTACAACAAGATGACCCCAGTTGTTGTCATTAACGGCGGCACCTTCAATTAATTGGACTGTGCCATAGGGTGCGCCAGATGACCAACCAACATCTTTGATATGGGATCTTGCGAATGGGCTAGATTCTCCTATACCAACATTACCGTCTGCTCCTATAGACATTATCTTACGATAACTCGACATATTAGTGCCAGAGTGTACCTGAAACTCGTCTGCTGTAGACACTCCGTAAGTAAAGTCTATTGTATCATCTGTGGGGTTTGCTATTGCGGCAAAGGCGTTATTGCCGTATCTCCATAAAATACTACCGCCATGTGTGCCTGAATCTTCTGCGATTAGCTGTAGTGAAGGTTCAGTTGCTTCAACTGTAACAGAAGTACCATCGTAAATATAAGTGTGCTGGGCGCCAGCTTGAGCAGAGTCTCTTACGTGCAACATTCCTAAAGGAGTAGTTAGCCCAGCTCCAATACCAACATTACCGTTAGTGTTTATGTTTAGATGAGAGTTTTGTCCATCAGCGCCTATTAGTAATTTATTACCAGAATTAGAATATACTCTACCACCAGAACCAGTACCTTGAATAGTGACTGCACCAGCACCAGTCTCTGTAACAGTCAATGCTGGGTTTGCAGATTTCTCTACTGCAAGATTACCAGTCATTGTATCGCCAGACTTAGCGACAAATCCAGCAACAATTTGTGCTTGCGTATAAGTCTGAGTCTTCAGATAGAATGAATCTTGCGTGAGTAGTTCATATACTTGAACGTCTACTACATCACCGCTTACTAAGTTAGAGGTAAATGTAACAGATGTACCAGTCGTTGCTACGTAATCGTTTGATGTGCCTTCAACTGCTTTGACGCCATTGACATATACTTCGATGTTCTGTGTACCGCCAGTAGCATAGAAGAGTACTTCTTTTGCTTTACCAGTTGTACCACCGCCAACGTCTGTTGCAGTGAATTGTACACCTATTGCATTTGAACTTGCACCTATTGCAGTAAAGTCAGTATTACCAACTGCGGTAATCTCATATAGTCTGCCTGAGATGAAATCGCCTGTAGTAACTTCATCATCTTCTTTGCCAGAGATAGCGTTAGTTGTACCTGTAAGAGTGTAGGTGTATTTTCTGAATGTAGCAGTAGCATCTGAAGAGCCACTACCTCCTCCACCACCGCCACCTGCTGGTACTGCGTCTACGAATGCAGATCCAGTGTAAACTTTTAGTTTTTGATTGAGTGAGTCAAAAAAGAAATGACCTTGTGCGGCTGTGCCAACGAAGGATGTACCGTACTGAACTTTTGCATCATCATGTGATCCAGAAAGAGAACCACCCATTGTGATTCCACTGAAGTCTGAGCCTGTAATTGTTCCACTAGAAGTAATATCACCCGCAACGTCTAACTTTACTGAACCTGGTATCTTGCCTATACCAACATTGCCTCCGCTCTTTGCATATATCTGATAATTATCTGATAGTCGTCCTCTGATTTCCATGTTATCAGATCCAGAACATATAATAGCTGAGTTATTGGTAGTAGAGTGTGTGAATATACTTTCTGTGCCGGCTAAACCTAATCGTGAAAAACGGCCTGCGGCAATAGGATGAGAGAAATCAAACCTTTCATCCAACTGGTTCCATAAGATAGTTGCATCTGTACTAGCATCGATAGCATCTTGTACCGTAATACCAGCGTTATTCGCTGTAGCAGACGTATCGCCAGAGCCGACATTCAAGGTAATATTTTTATCTGCGATATCTAGCTGAGTTGAGTTGACAGTAGTTGTCGTACCTTCTACTGTAAGATCGCCTTTGATTACAACTTCACCAGTGTTGTCGCCAATAGCGGCTGGATCAATAGTGAATGTTGCTGGACCTCTGAGTTCACCAGTGAGTACTGCGTTGCCTGTAACGTCTATGCCTGTGGAGGTGGTGGCTAGTTTTGGTGAGTTGTCGTAGTAAAGTTTTACAGCGCCATTGCTAATGGCTCGTAGCATATAGTCAGTACCAGCATTCCCTGTTAGCTGAATTTCTGAACCATTAGTTTGTATTTCTAAATCTCCAAGCCCTGCCTCTTTTATGACGCTGTAACTACCATTATGATAAATCTGTAAGTCCGAGTTAGTACCGAACTGTGCTTGAACGCTATTGTCAAATTGGAGATTCGATGTGACAGAGCCAGATACGCTGATGTCTTCACCAACGGATAACCCATTCTTGACTATGAAATCTTTATTCGTTGCCACGGTTCACTCTCCCCAATAGCTTTATTGTATTATTTATGCAAATCGTCTTACAGGTGCAGTAGGTGCCTCGATTACAAATCCAGAAAGTTCGCTAGGCAATTCTTCTCCGTGAAGCATCAAGTTTGCATGCCACCCATCAATAGGTGCTGTTTCTGGATAAGAGTATTCGGGCTCATCGTCTGTGTGTCCGACAGTGATTGTTTCGCCAGTCTCAACTAAAATTGTGCCGATAACGTCTAAACTGTGACCATGATTGTATGCTTCAATACCGCCAACATTCACAACTATTCTTTCTCCTTGATCATCTACAATTTCATTACCGTCTTCGTCTACTGCGTATGTCGTTTCAGTTTTCCAACCACATGCAGTCAAAGCCGCCTCAAAAGTTGCTTGATCATCTGCTTTTAGATAAATCATATTTTTCTCCTATTCGTTATATGTGTCTATGACTGCTTGAGGCGTTGCATCTACAATTGCTTGTGCAGCCGCCCTTTCTTGATTATCTTTAGTGATCAATGGATTCTCAACAGTCTCTATTGTAAATGTTTCTCCGTCTTCTGATTCAACCCTAACTTCGACGGTAGCATCAACTGGCTGAACAGCTTCTTGTGTTACAATAGTCTCTGTAATTTCTTCAGAAGTTGTCTCATCTATTCCTATAACAATTTCTTCTGTTGCTTCTTCTATTCCCACAGCTAATTCGCAGTGCTGTAGTCTAGTAATAGCCTTAGCGTACTCTTCTAATTGATATTCTGCCAACGCACTTGCTCTTCGAGATGCAAGTTCGTCCGCATCAATAGAAGACTTAGCGTACTTATTCTTTACTGGATCTACGATATCTGTTTTCCATGCGTCCACGCCGTTATGATAGATGTAATCTAGTTGTGCTCCTAGTTCAGGATATTCAGATCGTCTTTGTAACTGATAGAGTTCTATCTCTTCTCTGTATTCTAATTCTGCAACCATTTGAACGATATCTTCCATAGTAGGAGTGCCGTCTATAACGCTAGCCGCAAAATCTCTTTTATTACCTGCTTCTGAAATTCTCATAGTTTAGCCCCTACCATAAGTGTTATGACCGCTTACCATCACGCCTGTCCATCCATTATTCAAGTTACTAGGGTCCAACATTTGAGTGGCGCCCGATGCTTGATGCATTTGTATTTGAATTCGATCACCTTTAGATAAGTTATGCATACTCTGATGAGTCCAAGATCCTCCGCCATTTGTTAGTTCGTAGTGATATGCGTTGGGTGTGCCATTTATCAAAATTCTACTAATAGTTCTGCCTTCAGGCATATTAGCCCACCACTGAGTACACAGAAACATATATATGCCAGTAACTGGTACAACATATGTATATGTGTCTGCTTCATAAGCTCCATGAGTGTCCCAATGAACAGTGCTGGCAGGATAGGTTGTCCACACTGAAGTCGCAATCGAGGGCGCAGAAGCCATGTCTACTCTGAAAGACGGAGGAGTCCATACTGTAGGATTCTCTAAGCTAGTTATTTTATCTCTTAGATCAACTTCTTGTTTTGTAATTTTTACTGTCATAATTATTCCTCTGATACCATTCCATTGACTGCACTAATTTTTCTGCCAATAGGATCTGTGGCATGATCTACTCTTTGAAGACCTTTGAACACGGATCTACCTGAAGCCGTTCCTGCATGAAGATGTTCTGTGCTTTTGTCATATCCAAGACCTGTAACGCTTTTCGATGTTCCATATAAAGTTGCCTTAGCGCCTGGTTTGAACAAATGCTTTTCATCTTCATATATTTCTCTTATTTGTTTTGCATTGGGAGCCTTAGGTCCTATCTTCAATAAAGAGATAGATCCGTCAAATGCATAACTAACTGGTCCTATTCCTATATAAAGACTATGACCCGCTGATGCTTGGCTATAAATGGTCTGACCCGAGAAATTAGTAGCATCTACTCTTTCTATGCCGTTTAGATATCCTCTCGTTGTCGTTCCGTCAAACGTAAAGCACAAATGTTGCCAGCCAGTTAGTACATCAGACAATTGTATCTCAGCGTTGTACTCAACTGTTCCGTTATTTGACATAGTAAATCTATAATCATATCCACCATCACAATATAACGCAAAAGATGTTGCACTGCTTCTCGTAGTTCCTGGTCCTCTATGTAATAGATCGTGACCGTTGCCCCAATCTTTTACCCAAAGCATAATGCACATTTCAGTAGTAAAGTTCAAACGGGGATCGTATGGTTGCTCAAGATACGAACTAGTGCTAAATCCAGTATATCCGACCAACTCTGCTCCAGGAGCTACTGGATTTTTCTCAATATATCCTTGAGATGAAATCCACTTTTTAGTAAAATCTGAAAGAGTTTTAGTTCTTTCTCCTTCTGCTTCCCGTACGTCTATAGTGTAAGTTAGATTACCTCCAGAAAAGCCAGAATATAACACTAGCTGAGGAGTGTCGCTTGGTCCGGGAGTGAAATGTATCGATTGCTTTTTGAGTGTGCCAACTAAAGTTGAATCTGCGTACACAGTTCCTGCAGACAAACCTCCGACGTGATGCCAATAACCAGTAGTGGGAGTGTAGGCGTTATTACCGCTAAATGTTACAATATAATCCACGCCTGATTGTAATCCGTTCAGACGTACATTGATATAGCCGTCAGCAGTATTTTCATCATCGTCTATAACAACATAGCCATTACCATTAGTGTACGATGCAGAAGTTGTTCTATCTGTTGTACCGGTGTAGGTTGCATTAGCCATTAGATTGGTTGAAGTTCTAAGATCAAGATCACTAGTGTCGTTTAGCGAAGCGTGAGCGATGTCTTTACCGTGAAGCCATCCTGTGTTGTAATCGGGAGTTATGAAGGCAATAGATCCTCTTTCGCCGTCAGGTTTATTATATTTTATTAGGTTTAGTCCATCATTAGTTCCAAATGCAATAGCGTCTTTTGCGTCTGATGCTCTTCTTATTCCTGATGTGCCAAGAAATCTCAAGTTACCGTTTTTATTTGAGGGACCATATTGTTCATTAATATTTGGATCTCCCTCTACCACACTTTGATTGATGCTGGCAAATGTATTATAATCGTGCAATACCTGTGCAAATCGCTCTGCATCATTAGCATGATTTCCTGAACTATCTGCTACCCACACTAAGCTATCGTCACTTCTCCAAAAGATTTTACCTACATAGTTGAAAGCAGAGCTATCTTGTGTGTTTACTATGTCTACATGACCAGAATCATGACCAGCAGTTGCATTTATGATAGTAACTCCAGATTCGGTAGCAACTGCATAAGTGATCGCAGGCAATTGAGTTTTAGGATCAATTGGCGCTCCTGCTCTTACTGTCATAGCGACATCGTGGACTCTGTTGTTGAGTAGGTCCGGAAGAATATTGTGTGCGTCACCAACTGCAAAATTGTTACCAACACTGTTTCTTTGCGAAAGGGGCACATCATTTATACCTCCATAATTTACGCTAAGATACGATCTACTCATATCTTCAATGAAACTGAACACCATAAGCCCTAGAGAGTTTTGTTTGGTACCGACAGAGATGAATCCATTTAGTGCATCAACACAACTCAAAAAATCGTTTCCAGATGCTAAAGGAAAAAGAGTATCGTTCCAACTCGCACCATCGTTTCTAAAATGCATCCACATAGGAAGACTAGGATCATCAGCATCGTAAATGTAAAGTCCACCCAGTGCTCCATCTAATACAACAAGAAGTGCTACAGAAGGAAACTCTCTTCTGCTACCACGTGAGTCTGTATTCAATCTTTCGTTATACCACGAAGTATGCTGTGTACGCTTACGCCATGCGCCACCATCACTATCTTGAGACGTATCGTAGATAGCAATGTCTACAGCATTTTTGGCAATTACGGCATCTATAGAACTTAGACTAGAACCACGTGCAGTCAAGAAGTCTCTTGCTTCCATAAAAGCCGCAGTGCCTAAGTCTGCATTAGAAGGCACTTGATTCGGATTAGTTCCTATTAATTTACTCATTAGTTATTCTCCGTAAGTGCTTGTAGTTCAGCATTCGACAATTTCTTATCATAATATAAAAACTTTTTAATTACTCCGTTCATATGTTCACTGTTAGTCGGACTGTTATGTTCTCTATATGCTCCAAAGAAAAGTCTGGTAGGTGCAGGATAAGTTCCAGTTGTATCTCCGACTACCGCTGATCCGTTTGCAGAAAAATCATAAGCATTTTCTTTCATAGACAAAGCAACTTTTGCGTTTTGCACATATGTTTTAGTACTTGGATTCAAATCAAATATATTAGTAAATCCTGCATTCGATTCAAATCCTAAAGCATGAATACCGTCAGTATTATCATATCTCGCTTGAATTCTTCCAGAGTCCGGACTAAACGCAAATATAGATGCATTATAGTTTCCAAGAGTATAGTCTTCAATGTATGTTTCACTCTCAGCATATACTGTAGACTCTTCATCACACCATAAATCATTTTTTTCCAGATCAATGTAAGCATAATCACTATCTCTTGTGTAGCCGACACCCCTCACAATATCTGCGGATCTGGTAGTTTGACCAACTGTACGTATATAAGAAGATGCATGACCCATTTCTAATTGGCCGCCCCAAAGATACACACCCTTTCCTACTTCTCCTAAGTGTGCAGTATATGTAGTAGAGTTACTTGTATACATCCAACAACTTGCCGTTGTTCCTGCACTATTACAAATACCACTAATTGTTATTCTGTACCAACCGTTACCTGCTGGAGTAATAGTAGGATTTATGCCCGAAGTAGCGTCTGAAACAGTTCCTGTCGCCAGATTGAAGTAAGATAGAGGACTGGTATATGAACCAGTACCTTCTATTGTCCCGCCGCCATTGTACATTTGTATTCCGAAAACGCTTCTCTCTGCCGCTTTAGCGTAAATACTCAGCGTCACAAGACCAGTAGAAGGAACCGCTCTATGTTGAATAATTGCGTGTTCTCCTGTAACCGCAGTTTCCTCAAGTTTATTTGCGTTATTTGATCCATCAGGAGCAGTCGTACCGCTTGTGTTTGGAGTCAGTGTGGTTCTTGTTACATTCCAATTCTCTAGGTCTTCAGAGTGTTCAAATAAGTTTGTTGCTTGTGCTTCCTGTATCAATCCAGTCTCTACCCACTTACGACCGTCATACTTGTAGCCGTAACGTGGTTCATTTGAATTTAGGAATCTTAGCACACCATTTTCATCGTGGTAAGACGCTTTACCTGATCGTGAAGTAAAACGAGTGTCGGATGGAACAAACGATGTTGGGAATGGTCCAACTTCAACTTGAAGACCCCAATAGTAAGTATCAGAAACACCTGTTCCGACATATGAGCCTGCACCAGATGTTGTTGCTGATGTTGCATAAAAATAAGAAGTGGTAGGAGTAGTGTCTGTGAGAACAGTCAAACTACATCTATACCATCCGTTACCAACATCAGTCATCGTTGTGCCTCTGTTGATGCCGGCGGTGTGAGTAAATGTTCCGTTATCTAGATCATAATATGCTGTGGGATAATTACTAGCACCAGCGGCTTCATTATAGTACCATGCATGAGATACATATCTGTTTGCGCCTCTCTTATAATACCCAGTTAGAGTGTAATAAGTGCTTGCGGTAGGTGTGAATGCTTTGAATAATCCGTGACCATCATTTACAGTGTTAGCATGAATCGCATCTGCTGAGAATGTTCCGTCCGGAGCAACAGCCTGTTTTATAGAAGCAGTGGCATTCGAAAAGCCCCAATATCCACCGTTTATAGTTATGCTGTTAGTGTTCAAAAATTCTCTATCTTCTTCAACTAGTAGACCTCTACTCTCGCCAGTCGCAGGATTATGATCAAATCGTGGCTCATTTTGGCTAGCATAACGTAAAATGCCTTTACTGTCATAGTAAGTCGCAACGCTATTTCGGTAAAAACTAATTTGTGGATCAAGTTCTTTTGAGTTAGTAAAGTCTATACTGAATGCGGGTCGAATTGAGTGACGAACTTGTCTTGTACCAATAGTGCCGTCTACGTCAAGTGTTTGAACTGGAGCATCTGTGCCTATACCAACTTTGCCATCACTCCTTGTCATAGCCATAACTATATTTGGAGTCGTACTATTGTTTTTACGGAAAATCTCTAAATTTCCATCGTCACTACTGTTTCTGAATAACCAACCATATGTTGAGGCGGAAACATCATCATTGTTCACAGATGCTAAA
>Ga0206682_10003964_pt1 | contig 12294 bp, 15 predicted proteins | sample M240m12015metaG_FD_155444 | JGI IMG/M metagenome (GOLD analysis project Ga0206682, IMG submission 155444) | Ammonia-oxidizing marine archaeal communities from Monterey Bay, California, United States - M2 40m 12015 | ecosystem: Environmental > Aquatic > Marine > Intertidal zone | place: USA... | reverse complement strand
GCATCATTGCTCTGGGTATTGGTGGCCTAGCTTGGTATGTGCTTTGGCTCAAAGGATTAATTGGATGATAAATTTATTAGTACAAGGTCTTCTTGGTGTAGCTGGTGAGGCTGTAACAGGCTTCATCGACACTAAGAAAGCTAAGGCCAAGCAGAAGCTGGTTAAGATACAGGCTGAGACAAGCCTCATAGAAAAACAAATTGCTGGCGAGATAGCTTGGGACGTCACAGCTCAAAAAAATTCAGGAGATAGCTGGAAAGATGAGTACCTTACGATTTTGTTTTCGATACCATTGTTGCTGTGTTTTTTGCCTTTTACGGTGGAATATGTGGAGCGCGGTTTTCAAGCGTTGGCACTCACGCCTGAGTGGTACAAATATACCCTCGGCGTAATTGTGTCAGCTTCTTTTGGCATTAAGGGAGCATCTAAGATGTTTGGCAAAAAATAAGCATGGAACTAGAGATAATAGCAATATTCCTGCAGATACTGACCTTGTTAGCTGTCTGTGCAAACACAGCGATTAACATTGTCTACAGAATGAAAAAATAATGTGGAACATCAATGATCGCACAACAGAAGAGCAAGCAAAAAAAAATCGTATGAAGCAGTTAATAGAACAAATAATTAAACATGAAGGCATGGAGCTAAAGCCATATCGATGCACCTCAGACAAGCTGACAATCGGAGTTGGCAGAAATTTGGAAGACGTAGGTATCAGCGAGCAAGAAGCAATGGTGTTGCTAACAAACGACCTTGCAACAGTCGATGCTCAAATACAAAGTTTGATGCCCTGGTCGATAGAACTAGACATGGTAAGGTACCAAGCGCTGATGAACTTTGTCTTCAACGTAGGCATAGGAACTGCAATGAAGTTCGAAAACGCAATGGCAGCGCTAAAGGCATCAGATTACGACACAGCGGCAGCAGAGTTGCTAGACAGCCGTTGGAGCACCCAAGTTGGCAAGCGAGCCGAAGAGCTGGCAGACCAAATTAAGACGGGTGTGTACCAATAATTTTCAAACGCCATTTTTGTTATTAAGTGCACTGGTCCAATCACGGACCGGTGTATTTTCAAAATGGAGGTTAAGATGAAGCTAAGTGAATTACTCAATGAAGCAGGTATGAAGATATGGAAGGATAAAGAAGGTTGCCAGACTTTTATTGCGCAAGCAAAGCGCTGTATTAGGCTCCTCAATGACCCAGACATAAACAAGATCGACACAAAGATGGTCGATAAATATGTTGAAGAACTAGAAAAGATAGTCACAGTCCGTGGCACAACATTATCAGGTTCTTCTATTAACCATAATATAAGTGTTCTTTGCACTCTTTTAAGATATGCAAAACAACGCGACATGGTTGACAAGTTACCTTATTTTTCACGCAAGGCACCTGCGCCTCACCGTATTAGGTGGTTGCAGCAGGCTGAAGAGCCAAAAGTATTTGCGGCTATAGAAAATGCAGATTACCTCATAGCAAGAAAACACAGGTACGAAATGCTAGCACTGACACGCATCCTAATTGATACAGGTATGCGTAGAGGTGAAGTGTTAGGTCTTACTCAAGAAAACCTAGATGGCCAGTGGGTAAGGCTGTGGAAGACAAAGACAGGCAAGGCACGCTCTGTTCCTCTTACTCCAGAGGCACGCAGGTTGCTGGCACTGCACGTACCGTTTCAAATTAAGTCGCACCAAGTCCACAGGTTTTGGGCAAAGGTGCGCGATGATCTTGGATTGTCAAACGATACACAGTTTGTTCTGCATACTCTTCGGCATACTACTGCAACCCGTATGTTGAAAAAGACAAAGAATATCGCAATGGTGCAAAAGATGCTTGGTCACTCAAACATAACCACAACGTTGCGCTATGCTCATATTGATGACCAGGATTTATTGGATGCCGTCAATATCTAACAACTAAACTCGTGATTTCAGCTGATGGAAATGGCGCGCTCGGGAAGATTCGAACTCCCGACCCCTAGATTCGTAGTCTAGTGCTCTATCCAGCTGCAATCACGAGATTTACCCGAAGTGTTCATTATGGTTTCTTTTTTGTCTTCGGCTAAATCTACGTAACACCGTATGTTTTCGTTAAAGGCAACAGGTAGCAGCATCAAATTCATTACCGTCAGTTGCTAACAGTACGTCTGATGTGACCACAGTGGGTACTAAAGTCACTTGATTGTTTGATGTTAAACGTTAGAACTACTCTTTGTGTTTTTTTTGGTAGCAGCTATGAATGTTGAAAAATTTAGGGCTGTTTCAGATGCTCGCGTAAAGCTGCTGATGCAAGAGCGACTTATATTTGGCGACCTTAACTCTATTGTTATTATTCATGTATTGGCTCAAGAATATTGGGCTAGACAGACGCAACACGCTAAAAACTTTAATTTAATTCTACCTGAAATTTCACATGGGCATCCTACGTACGTCCATGCTACAGGTATTTCTGGCTTAAGTATTTCCGACATAACTGATATTCCAAGAACCACCGTTTCGCGTGTTTTAAGAAAGCTAGAAACACAAGGTTTTGTGGATAACACGCCAGTTGGCTACTACATAAATGCCGACAATGTCAGATTGGCATCCTTAGATATTTACGAAGAATGGTATTTATCTACACTAAACATCATAAAATAATAAGCCGCACTATAGCCCAACAGCCATAGGAGAATGCATGGAAGCTCTTAATGAGTTATCTATGATTTCTGACGGTGAAGCTAGGTGGGACAAGCAAGAAGCACAACTAAGTAAAAACGGTATCTTAGGATCTATAGATACTAAAATTACTAAAGGTGTTCTTCCTCTTGTCGCTGATGCTTTAACTGTCGAGATTGAAGCTACTTCAACACAAAGAGGTGTTAAACCTTTTTGGCTACTCGCACTTCAAAATATAGACATAGATGTTGTCGCCTACATTGGCTTAAACTACTCTTTTATCGGAGTAGGACAGCAAACAGATGTTACAAACATTTGCATAAACATCGGTAAAGCAGTTTGTATCGAGCTATGGTCTAAAGACTTTGAAAATACTAATAAGCAGCTATTTGACCGATTATTTAAGATGGCTGTCAAAAACCACAATAGCCCCAGACACAGGCTTAAAGCAGTGTCAGCAGTCGCGCAACGTGAAGGCTACGGTTTAAACAGATGGTCAGCAGAAGAAAACCTATCGGTTGGGCAAGCTGTACTAAACGGCGTACTACAAGGCTCTAAGCTCTTTGAGCTATTCGAGCTGCCACGTAAAAATGGCAAAACTTTACCAAAACAATTAGGCCTTACAGAACTTGGCTCGAAGATAGTCAATGAGCTTACTGATGCTGTGCGATGGATGTCGCCCATCTTCAAGCCCATGCTACAGAAGCCAAAACAATGGTCTGATTTTAGCACAGGTGCATACCACGATCCAAAGTTGGCTAGTCTAGTCCCTCTGGTCCGTATGGCGCCTCAAGAGCAAAAGCAGCGTATTGATATCAAGTCTAAGTCAGGCCAGATGGAGCGTGTCTACAAAGCTCTTAATTCAATGCAAGAAACACCTCTAGCTATAAATACAGTAGTGCTAGATCAGGTAAAGAAAGCGTGGCAACGAGGAGATGCAATTAAGAAGTTTCCTCGTTCATCAAAGCTACAAGTGCCAGGCAAAGTTAATAACTGGTCAGAGCTGGATGCGTCACAACGTAAAGGTGTTAAGAAACACAAAGAAGCTGTTGTGCTGCGCAACCGTGCTATTGATGCTGATCTTGTAAACTTTGCTTCTGACATTCAGACAGCTGAAGATCTAGCGGAACATCCACGGTTCTACCAACCACATAACCTTGACAAAAGAGGTCGTGTGTATCCAGTGCCAACTTTTAATCACCAACGTTCTGATCACATACGAGCTATGTTTCAGTTTGCTGATGGTAAAGCACTAGGTTCTGAAGGTGCTTATTGGCTTGCCATTGCACTTGCAAACGCAGGTGACTTTGACAAGGTCAGTAAAAAGAGCCTCGATGACCGCATAACATGGGTAAATGAGCATCAGCGTGTTATCTACGCTATTGGTCGCAAACCTGGTTTAACGCGTTCAATTTGGTTCGAAGCAGACAAACCATTTAGCTTCCTTGCTCTATGTGTTGAGTTTGCTGGCTACATGGAACAAGGAGAAGACTTTGTAAGTCATCTGCCTAGTCCATTAGATGGCACTAATTCAGGTGTTCAGCATTATTGCGCCGCACTAAGAGATGCTGAGGGTGGTTCTACAGTTAACTTAGTACCACAAGACAAACCCGCAGATGTCTATCAAATCGTTGCTGATAACGTTCTTGATCAAATTAGAAACGACACTGGCAATGAAGAGTTAGCAAAAATGTGGCTTGATTACGGAGTGTCACGCTCTGTTGTTAAGCGCAATGTAATGACTTTTGCCTACGCATCAGAAAAGTATGGGTTTAAGCAGCAGCAAATGGAAGACCTTATGAAGCCATTGGCAGACGAGGTACTAGAGGGCTTGCTCGATATACATCCCTTCGGCGACGATGGTGGGCATAAAGCTGCCAACTACATGGCAGACAAAGTATGGATAGCAGTAAATCAGATTGTCAACAAAGCGGCAGTCGGAATGAAATTCATACAAAAGTGTGCTAGTTTATTGGCACACGAAACAAAGCCGTTAACATGGGTTACACCAATCGGCTTGCCCGTTGTTCATGCATATAAACAATGGGAAATAAACCGTGTTCGCATATTCTTGTATGACAAGGAAATGACGGTTGCGGATAAAGCTGTAAAAAGCAAAGTCGCGGCAAATGGCAACGATGTCTACAATTGCATCATGTGCAATATCCGCACTAAACCAAAAGGAACTATAGATAAAACTAAGCAGCGTAATGCAGCTGCACCAAATTTTATCCATAGTCTTGATGCGTCTCACTTAATGTTCACAGTGTTAGCTGTAGCAGAAGAAGGTATCACTGATTTCCTTCTAATTCATGACTCATTTGCAACTCACATGGCAGATACAGGCCGTCTCTTCTACTTAGTTAGAGAGCAATTTGTAGCGATGTATGAGCAGCACGACGTCATGCAAGATCTACACGACACAACATTTGAGTCACTCAGTCCAGACGGCAGACTAAATTTAACTTCACCCCCTGACAAAGGCGACCTTGAAATACGAGGTGTTTTGGAGAGCAACTATGCATTTGCGTAAAACTGAATTTAGTTCGTTGGACGATGAGCGTGACCACTACATAGCGGAAGGCGTGGCTCACATTTTAGAGTTAAAGCCTATGCCAGTGCATCTTATGGCAACATTGGATGAGCTTGGCGTAAACATTAATTGGTTATTTTCAGAAGCTGCGCAGCTTATGGAAGCACACGACGAAGCATATCCCAAGGAGGATTAATGTCTAAATCAAAATTTACTAGCCCTAAAGGCACAGCACAGTGGCCTTGGTTGTCAAAACCAGACACACGGTATGATGCAGAAGGTAAGTACAAAACTGATGTACTTGTCACAAAAGACGAAGCCAAGGATTTCATGAGTACGGCCAAAGAGCTGTATGTTGAAGAGTTTGGTGAAAAAGCACTACCAAAAGCAAAATGGCCTTTCATGGTAGACGACGAGACTGGTGGTGTAACTATACGCGCCAAATCCAGTAAAAAGCCTGGCTTATTTGATGCCAAAGGTAACGTCATCACTAAAGATCTGGCAGTAGGCAATGGCAGCGTAATTAAAATAGCTGGCCTTATGCAAACCTATGACGCTGGAGGCAACAAAGGCGTCACAGCATATCTTAACGGTGTTCAAATTATTGATCTTGTCGAGTTTGGCGGATCAGCTGCATTTGACGAGGAAGATGGATATGTATTTACCGCTGAGGAAACTTCAAACGACAATGACGAACCGGACTTTTAGAAATATTAAGTTCGTAAATAGTTATCGCAGCGGATTAGAAGCAAATGTCGCAGAACAATTAAATGAAGCAGGTGTGTCGTTTGAGTACGAGACAACACGTTTGCCGTACAAGCTAGATGCTAAGTACATACCAGACTTCATTATTGGCGACATGATTATTGAGTGCAAAGGGCGCTTTACATCTGAAGACAGACGCAAAATGCGTTTAGTAAAAGAGCAGCACCCAGAACTTGATATTAGATTTGTCTTTTCAAGATCGTCATCAAAGATCAACAAAGGCAGTAAAACCACTTATGCCGATTGGTGTAACAAAAATGGTTTTCCATTCGCTGACAAATTAATTCCAACATCATGGTTAGGACATTAAATGAGCCAGAACGAACTACTTTTAAAACACATGAAGCGCGGCAAGCGTATCACTCGCTTAATTGCTATGTACGAATACAAAGTACAAAACATCACAGCGCGCATCACAGACCTTAGGTCAACTGGTTGGAATGTAAAAACTTCCAAAAAGAGAGATGCTAACAACGCAATGTACGCAGAGTATTACCTAGGTAAGCCTCATCGCGTAGCACAGTCATAATGGCTGACATGGCAGGATTTCCAGTTTCAATACCGGATGTCATTGCCATTATAATCATTATGCTGACGATCATGTTGATCAAACGTTGATAGCAGCCAATTGACCGCACTAGGGCGCCCTTCGGGGCGTCCTTTTTATTTGGAGATTATATGCACACAGCAAATGAACAGTGGAACGAAACTATTTATAAAGTGTTTAACCACTATGATTATGAAGTAGCACCTCGTGACCAGCAGGTTCGAGAAGTTACTCGTGGTTCTTATAAAGTAAATATGAACACACCAATCGTGACAAATAACTCACGGAAACTAAACTACAAATTTATGTTTGGCGAAGCTGCTTGGATACTTAGCGGCAGAAACGATGTGGATACTATTAGTAGCTACATGAAATCTTACGCAAGGTTTAGTGACGATGGCGAAACACTCAATGGTGCTTATGGTCCCAAAATTATGGAACAAATATCATGGGGTGCACAGCAGCTAGCAGACGATACAGACACACGAAGATGCTATATAAATATATGGCGAGAGCGCCCTGGTGTTTCTTTAGATATACCTTGTACTGTCGGTATGCAGTTTTTAATACGTGATGGTAAGCTAAACCTGTTTGTTACAATGCGTTCGCAAGACGTTGTACTTGGTATGCCTTACGACATATTTAGTTTCAGCATGGTTGGCAAAGCTATGCAGCTTCTACTTTATAAAAGCCACAATATTATGGTCGAGCTTGGTGACCTACACGTTACCGCTAACTCACTACACATATATGAAGAACATTTTCATGACGTAGGCAAGTGGGTAACGTGCAAGCAAGATAGGTTTGGCGTTGTTAACTCATTTAATGCAGCGCTAAGCAACGCCTTAGATATTAAAGAACTGATAGCAGCGCTACAGGACTTAACTAAAGAATGGTAATTATCGAAGGCGCTGACGGAACAGGCAAAACCACGTTGGCTAAGGCTATAGTCAAGTGGACAGGCGGACAGTACATACACTGTTCTTACAATTGTGATTGGGACATTGAAGTCTATCACAGACACATCTTGCATTTTGCAGGCAAGCTAGAAGAACAAGCTAAAGTGCCTGTCGTTATAGACAGGTGGGCAATAAGTGAAGATGTTTATGGATCTGCTTATCGCGATGGCCCTAGCTATGACACAGCTAAACTACACGAAGAAGCTGTAAAAGCCTACTCACCAAAACTTATCTACTGCACTAACGATTACATTGTAGCAAATCATAAAAAGCTGAAGTGGGCACGTGCAGAAATGTACGAAGACATTACACCTGCATGCACACAATACGCTGCATCCATGATAAGTGGCAAATACTCGCCATACATCAGGTACGATTTTAATCGCACAGATATCACTAATTTCATCAAGTCACAGTTTAAGGAGTCGATATGAGCATTTCAGCAGATGTTTATGCACTACAGGCAAAATATGGTTTTAATCACGAACCGTTAAGTGCGAACAAATTAAATTTGCGTGTAGATCAAATTGAAGAAGAATTTAATGAAATGGTAAATGCATTTGTGCACAAAGACGCAGAAGAGTTTGTAGATGCTTGCATCGATATTTCTGTTTTTGCACTGGGTACACTTGCATTACTTGGTGTCGATATTGACGAAGCGTGGGCAGAAGTGCACGCAGCAAATATGTCAAAAGTGCGAGGCGTAAAGCCAGGCCGTGAACAATCAAACGGTTGGGACTTAATCAAACCACAAGGCTGGGAGGCACCCGATCATGCAGGAAACACAGGCTTCTTTTCAGACGCATTCTGCTTGCGAGAAGTGCGGCAGTAGCGACGCTAAAGGTATCTACGAAGACGGACATGCTTATTGCTTTGCATGTGAAACGTACTTTGGAGGTGACAATGAAGAATCCAGTAGCGAAGGAAATCCGTTCGCCAAAATACAGGCAACGGATAATAAGGAAGCGCAAGCTCTATACGCGCAAGGAAAAGCACAAGCACTCAAGACCAGAGGCATTACGCAGGAAACCTGCAAGCACTTTGGCTACAGAGTTGGCAAAGGCAAACACCTTGCGCCGTACAGAGTTAATGGACAACTTGTTGCCCTTAAAACACGTGATGCCGACAAGAACTTTAGCGTTGTCGGCGACGGAAAGAAGCTGCCGCTATTTGGCCAGCATCTTCAAAGCAAAGGCAAAAAACTGTTTGTAACAGAGGGAGAGCTAGATGCTCTTTCTTTGTCACAGGCGCTTGGTAACCGCTGGCCAGTAGTGTCTGTACCAAATGGCGCAAAGAGTGCACCAGAGGCTATCAGAAGAGAGCTAGAGTATGTGATGAACTTTGAGACTGTAGTCTTTATGTTTGATCAAGATACGCCAGGCCAAGAAGCAGCAAAAGCATGTGCCGAACTAATAGAGCCAGGCAAAGCTCACGTTGCTATACTACCAGTCAAAGATGCAAATCAAATGCTAGTCGACGGTAAGCTAAAAGAGCTTGTCAAAGCAGCATGGGATGCACCTGTGTATCGACCAGACGGTATTGTTGCAGCTAAAGACTTGTACGAGCTTGTGGCGTCTGAAGATCGCGTTGACTCTACTGCATATCCTTATGACTTCATGAACGAAAAGACAAAGGGTATGCGTAAAGGCGAACTAGTTACAATCACAGCAGGCAGCGGCATGGGCAAATCAGCTTTTGTGCGCGAGCTTGCTCATCATTTAGTGAAAGAAGATGAACGTGTTGGATTACTCTTCCTTGAAGAAAATATCAAAAGAACCCTTACAGGCCTCGTCTCAATTGAGCTCAACAAACCGCTACACATTGATCGTGAAGGTGTTAAGCAAAGTGAAATTCGTAATGCTTTTAATAATGTGTTCGGCAATGGCAATGTGTTTGTCTACGACCATTTTGGCAGCGTTTCCTTGGAGCACATCATTGCAAAGCTACGTTACTTGGCACATGGAGAACAATGCTCTTGGATTATCATTGATCATCTTTCTATTATGGTTAGTGGTCTTGACGTACCAGACGAGAGAAAAGCTATTGACGTAATTATGACGCGTCTACGCACCTTTGTCGAAGAGACAGGTGTAGGCATGCTTTTGGTATCACATTTACGTAGACCTATGGGCGACAAAGGCTTTGAAGAAGGTGCGCAAGTATCTCTAAACAGTCTTCGTGGCTCACACTCTATTGGTCAGCTTTCAGACATGGTTATTGGCCTGGAACGTGACCAACAATCTGACTCAAATGAAACTATTGTTCGCGTTGTAAAAAATAGATTTACAGGCGCAACAGGCAGAGCTGGCAGCCTCATGTATAACGAGGCAACTGGCAGATTGGAGACAATGGATGCGGTTGGTTTTTGATATTGAAGCAAACCACCTACTTGATGAAGTAACAACAATCCACTGTATATGCACTCACAATTATGACACAGGCGAAACACGCAGTTTCAAGCCTGATGAAATAAACGAAGGCTTAGAATACTTACAGCAAGCAGATGAGCTTATCGGCCACAACGTCGCTGGTTACGATGTACCTGTAATTCTAAAGCTACATAGCAATTTCAAAGCACCAAAAGTCACTGACACGTTAGTCATGACACGTCTTATGTTTCCAAACATTAAAGATAAAGACTTCCTTACTAAGCCAACAAACATGCCTACCAAAATGTATGGTAGGCAAGGCTTGGCTGCATGGGGGTTTCGTCTTGGTGAGTATAAAGACAACTACCAAGCAGGCTTTGAAGAGTTCAACGATGAGATGTTGTCGTACTGTGAACAAGACGTTGAAGTAAACGTCAAGCTATACAAATTGTGCATGGATACCAAAACAGACGAAAGGGCTATAACTCTTGAACATGAAATCAATACTGTTACGGTACAAATGGAAAATACTGGTTTTCATTTTAGCGTGGCTAATGCTGCTACGTTATACGGGGAACTAGCGTCCAAGCGTGACCAAATAAAACGCAATATGGAAGAGAACTTCGAAGGCGTAGTCAAAACATACAAAACTAAGCCTTCTATAGTAATCCCATTCAATCCATCTAGCAGACAGCAAATAGCTGCACAGCTGATTAACAAGTACGGCTGGAAACCTTCAGAGTGGACACCAGCTGGTCAGCCTAAGATTGACGAAGATACTTTGTCTAATCTTAAGTACCCAGAAGCACAGCAGCTTGCTGAATACTTCATGTTAGAAAAACGTATTGGCATGATAGCGGAGGGCAATAATGGCTACCTTAAACTCGTGGACAAATCATCTAAACTCCGTGGCAGATATATTACTAACGGAGCAATCACCGGTCGAGCAACTCACTTTAGCCCCAACTTGGCTCAAGTGCCCTCATTGCGGGTGCCTTACGGCAAAGACATACGCGAGCTCTTCACAGTGCCCGATGGGTGGACCATGGTCGGTTGTGACTTGTCAGGAATCGAGCTTAGATGCCTTGCACACTACCTATGCCCTTGGGATGACGGAGCTTACTCCAAACTAATTCTTGAAGCAGATATTCATACTGCTAACCAAGAAGCAGCAGGCTTGCCTGATCGTGACGCAGCAAAGAAGTTTATTTACACGCTCGTCTACGGCGGTGGTGACCAAAAGCTCGGTGAGATTATTGGCAAGGGTAGAGACGCAGGCAGACAGATGAAGAATAAGTTCTTCAGTGCTATGCCAGCTTTTAAACGCCTGAGAACAACTGTAGAAGCAACGCTAGAGTCACGTGGTCATTTAATAGGCCTTGATGGTCGCAAACTATACCCACGCAGCCAGCATAGTGCACTCAATACGCTTCTGCAAAGTGCAGGTGCATTAGTTGCTAAGCAGTGGCTGATCTATGCGTTTGACGATATTAGCAACACTTACAAACACGGTTGGAACGAGCAGTTCGTATTTAGTGGTTGGATCCACGACGAGGTGCAAGTTTCTTGTGTTGAGGAGATATCTGAGGATGTCGGTAATAGACTTAGAAGAGCAGCGGAAAAAGCTGGCGAAAAGTTCAGCTTCAAATGCAGAGTTGACGCCGAATATGGTAGAGGAATTAGCTGGGCAGCAACCCACTGATAACGATGCCGAGGCAGTTGAAGTACTCGCAAAATCGCATTTTGAAGGCTTTACAACTAGAAGTAACTTCGCACGAAAGCATGCAGATGTTGTGGCTATGCTTGGCTGCTGTGGTCTTATAACGACCTCAGTAGCTGGCAACCAATGGACTAACCTTTGGAAAGTCACACCTGAAGGCTTGCAGTTTCTGCGAGATATTATGGAAGAAATATATGAGCAAGAAGAACCATTTACTGATTGATGGTGATGGTGTCGTCTTTACAATTTGCGTTGGCTTAGAGCATGAAGTGCGTTGGGATGAAAACATCCATACAATACACTCTAACCTTGAAGAAGCCATTGATGCTTTTGAGAAATATACAAAGCATATAATGCATGCCCTAGATGGCGGCAAACTAACCTTTGTCTTCAGCAGCAAAACTAACTTTCGCAAAACTGTAGATCCGACATATAAGGGTCACCGCAAGAAAACACGAAAGCCTTTAGCCTACGGTAGCATGCTCGAGTATGTGTGGAAGCACTATGACTCAGTTGAGTGCACAGACCTAGAAGCAGACGACGTTCTAGGTATCATGGCTACCAACGGCAAAAACCCAAACAACATTATCGTGTCTGACGACAAAGACTTATTAACTATACCAACACGAGTGTACCGCCTAGGCGAGCTGCACGACGTAACAGTAGAGCAAGCTGACTACAACTGGTTAAAGCAAACACTTACTGGTGATGTAGCCGATGGCTACAAAGGCTGCCCTGGTATCG
>Ga0206682_10003962_pt1 | contig 12299 bp, 9 predicted proteins | sample M240m12015metaG_FD_155444 | JGI IMG/M metagenome (GOLD analysis project Ga0206682, IMG submission 155444) | Ammonia-oxidizing marine archaeal communities from Monterey Bay, California, United States - M2 40m 12015 | ecosystem: Environmental > Aquatic > Marine > Intertidal zone | place: USA... | reverse complement strand
TGTATAAATTAGAACCGGTATAAATAGAAAAAATACATGGATCCAATTTAAAATTGTTGCAAGCATTATAATACTATTGATTATTTTATTTTAAACTTAATTTATTCATTCATTCATTCATTCATTATACCCCCCCCCAACATCTCTTTTTTTAGCAATAACCAAGATTTTATTATATCGAATAAATAGACACCATAAATATAGTCTAAATTATTCCATAAAAATTCTCCAGCTACTAATCCAAGTTCGTCATCCAAACGAGGATCTGTGGCAAGTATTGCCAACTCGTTTGCTATTTTATTATCAAAGAATAGTATTTTATACATAGATACAGCATAAGCCTGATAAACATCTAATTGTTTTTGTATAGACCGAGTAATTCTGTCTGTATACATGGGCACTTCACTAGTTTTTAAATTTTCTTGGGTCTCGACATAATATTCCTCTCCATTTTGCCACGCTAAATAATATCTATAGCTTTCAATCTGGTATTGTAATAGTCTAAGAAACGTCAACGAGTCCGCGGGTTCATCATTTGTCAAGATATCATCTTCCTCAATCATTTTTCCTTTTGAATCTGCCTTTGTAACCTTTGAATTTATCCAGTCATAATAATAACTATTAGTTCCACTCTGAACATAAGTTACCTCTCCTACAGCTTCAAACAATTCCAGCTGTAGATTGGGGTCTTCAAGTTCTTCCTTACCTAATCTAATTACATTTGCAATGGCCTCTGTAGACGTATGAATCCTCTGATGTTCGTTTTCAACAAAAGGAGACAGATTCTTTTTCGAGAAAATTTCAACAAATGAGGAAGTATCTTTATGACTTAATTTTATATAATAAAATTTTGCTAATAACTTATCTATTGTTGCAGGAAGAACCCCTAAAGTTTCGACACGGAATACTAGGTCATACACAGTTTTAATAAAAGATTTTATGACTTCATTTTCAGTTTTACCATCTTTCTTTTCAGATAATTGATAATTCGTCAACAATCCAATAATTTGGATTCTATAAAAAGCTTCCTTTAATTCGTTGTTACTAGTATTTGATATTGCTGTTTTAATATTTTTTAGTAGTTCTATCAAAATATTAGACTGATTTACTGGATTTGTAGCACCGCGATCACTTCCACCTGCACCTCCATATTGAAAAATTTTCTTTTTTTTAGATTTATTTTTAGAATGTTTTTTATTTTTCTTTGTTTTCTTTGGTTTCTTGGGTTTCTTTGTTTTCTTTGTTTTCTTTGTTTTCTTTGTTTCCTTTGTTTTCTTTGTTTTCTTTGTTTTCTTTAATGTAGGGCGTAGTGGTCCCTTACGACCAAACCCACTCTGTGGTGCTGGTGTAGTAATCATTGTGTCAGCCGTATTATTTATCTGTGGTGCTGGTGTAGTAATCATTGTGTCAGCCGTATTATTTATCTGTGGTGCTGCTGGTGCTAAAGTATTCAATTTTTCTAGTATATTAATTACTTCAGTAGCATTATCCTTAAATATCTCATAATTTTTGGGCCACCCTCTCTTAGACATTAAACTAGCATGTTCGCCACTATTTACAAAAAATCTTATTAAATTTATTAATCCCGAAAAATCATTGCTTGTAGGATATTTAAAAAAATCAGCAAAAAATTCTTCAAAAGATATATAACCTTTTAACATTTGATTTAATTCCTGTTTTTTCTCCTCATCAGGATTCTTATTAAATTCATTTATATATTTTGATAGTTCTTGCATCGAACTAACTTTATTTTTAACATTGTTTTGATATAAAACAAACGGTTGTCTAACTTCCATTTGTCTAAACTGGTCTGATAATATAAGAAGATTATCAGGCGATAGATACCAGTTTGTAGAACCTCTATTTTCTATTTTACCACTACAAGTAGCCCAAAAAGCCGTTATCAGGTCTGAGACCCCTGGTGCCGCAGAAGCGGTACCAAATGTATTAACTTGTAAAAGTGTTAATAACTCCACCATAACTGGTTTTTCTTGTGCTGCGGCAGTTTCAATTCTTTTTGATAAATTTAAATAATCTAATAAAAACTCAATCCTCTCTTTTACTACTGTTAGTTTACCAGGTAGAAAAGGTATAACATCATATAACATTTGATTAAAATCAGGATTTGTATGGTCTATATTAAGAGTAAGATTTGAAAGTTCTCCAGATTGGTGATCGGTATTCACACCCGGCGATCCTTTTGAATCAAACTCGGTATGTCTTGGAACATTCTTGCGTTTTCTTGCTGAAGCAAATACATCACGTTGAAATCCATACAAAACATGTCTTATTAACTCATTTAATTCAGTAGGAAGGTCGTTAGTTACTAATGCGCCAATATTTACTACTTCCTCAATTTTTATCAATTGCTCCAAAATATCATCAAATTCAAACAAATCTTTTAGATGGTTTACAAATATTTTATTTTGTTCTACTAAATCCGCATCAGCTACTTCTTCTGGGATCACTATAAAATCCTTCTGAGTCTCCCAAATAAAATTTAACTTAGTAGTTGTAGTGTGGGGGGGTAGTTTGCTTATTTTCTTATTTATTGAACTTCTTTTCTGTACTAAACTATCAACAGTTGATCGTATTCTGTTTCGAATATTTTCCATAACATAAACTCCAAAATATTTAACCTTTACCCCCTTCCAGACGTCGTCCGCCACCTCATCACCTGAAACAATAGTTTGGTTATCTTTTATCCTTTTAACTAACAGTTCATGTCTTCCTTGGTCGTTTTCCTGTAAATAAACACCGGTTTCAAATAATACACTCACATCTTCTTCTGTTTTAATATCGTCTGTATTTGTTATATAATTCAACATACGACCCGACAAAATACGTTCTAATGTTGTTAATACTGTTATTCTGGGGATTTTCGGGTAGTTGGTGAGTTTCCTCTCCTCTTTAAAACCTTCCAACTGAAGAATTGTTTGGACCATATGTGAAGTATCACCCGAGAATTTAATTATCTGTAAAATCAGTTTGTGAACATTCTTTTCTTCAGCAAATAAATACTGGGCCTTTGCAAACATTGGTAAAATATTTGTATCTACTATTTCAGCGTCTTCATCTCTTCTTGAAGAAATAAATAATTTAGGGTCTTTTATATGTTCTATAATCTCGTCAGCACATATAGATTGGGTTACGACCCATGGTTGTGGAGCCGTCGTTGGTTCCCAGATAGCGGACACTGCGCGCAGTTCATCTTCATTTAACTCATCATTGACTCCGAGTTCAATTGCCCATTCATTAAATGTAAGATATATATTATTAGTTTGACTAAATATTATATATTTAGGTATACGTCCTTTCTCAAATGAAGTAAATTCTATAGTTCTTAAATATGCTATGGCTTTCCATGGTATACCTGTTTTTCGTTCGTCTATAGAAAAACTTAGATAACAAAACACCATCGTTAACTGCCAAACAAAATTTGTAACAAATAAATTTATTTGATATAGTTCATCAAAAGTAGGTTGATTTCCAAGTATCGTTCTAATATAGCTGTAAATTAGAAGACTATATTTTGTATGATACCAAGGTTTTGATGGGTCAGGCCTAGTACTTTCGGGGACGCGCATACTCCAGAAACCATCCTCATCAGCACCATCTTTAGCCATAATAGTTGAATCTATATACTGTTTATCTTGTATTGCATCACTATCTACACCCTCGTTGTATTGATTATAAATGCTTGGTGCTGGTGTTCCATTTTTAGCTTTAACATCTCTTTTTGGTGTCCCAGCTGAATCAATATGATTCGAAACAGTTGGCATATGTGTATTTATTAACTGTTTTCCAGCATCATGTATAGTTTGGAACAAAAATGATTTATTCGTTGCGAAAGATTCTATCTTTGTCGGGTCTGCCTTTTTAAACATTACATTATATATAAAATTACCTGTATCTTTTGATATCTGATTAGGAGCATTTCCCCCGAATGTTCGTAAAACATCTGTATCATCCAGATACCAAAATCTTCTACCGGGATTTGTTTTATCTTTTAATTCCTGAACTCCAAAATATTTTACATTATCATAAATCCCTTTTTGTTTTAGATACCAAACATATCTATCTTCACCACTAACACCTGCGGGTATACCTGCGGGTATATCTGAAAAATAATTGGTCGTTACATTTGCAAGTGATAAATCAAATAAAAAATCGTGGGCAGAATCTAAAGAGAAAATCCCTTTATTTTGATCATTAATATTACTATAACTTAGTGAAGTTTGAATTTTCGTTTTAAAGTCCGCATTTAATCCTCCTAAATCTACCATTATATAATACTATTATAAAAAATATAATATCTATAAACTAAGCTATAATTAATTGTACTTAATCCACTTATTCTCTTCATAGTCTCTAAGAAGACCGTGCATTACATTAAAAATCACTTCATCCATTTCTATCTTTCCATCAACAAGTAGATTTAGCCAGTTAATCATTTCCTCGTGGAAGGTTTTCCAAAACTGTTCTTCCTGTCCCTCGAAAAGGAATGTAATATCTTTAAATTCTATGCCATTATTAAATAGTTGACCATGCGAATCAAAGTGATGTATACAGACATTGTTGTTTAGACGGACTGAAACAAACAATTCTGAGCGCAAACCAAGGTTGTTCTTGTTGGGTTCCATGTTGATGTTGTGTGTGTATTTATAAATATATCAAAAAAAATTATTCAATTTTATTTTATGTAAATTAATCTATTTAGTTAGTTTTCTATTATTCAAATGAAAGCTCCTCATTATCACCGATATTTTCCCAACAAATATTCTTAAACAATATACCAGCATGCTTACCTTTAGTATATTTAGATTTCATACTAGTTTGTAGTTCTTTTCTAGAAGGTGTTTTACCAGAACCATAAGCAGATTTGAACCATTCCAAAAACTGTGTAAATGCCTCGTCAATATGGATAGATTCACCCTTGGATTCCTTGATACGTTCCGAGAAGAACTGAGAGCAAGGATCACTATTATTCTTGTATTCATTTGTGTTTTCTTTAACACTAGCAGGTTCATAGATACCTTCTTTCTTGTAGATTTTATATTCTTCAAGAAGAATCCACATAAATGCTTCAGGCCAGTGTTCCATTTTACGACTCAATTCATCATCAATAGGGAATTCAAAGTTGTTATTAGGGTCTGGGTTATCTACAAACCGAGACCTAAATTCAAGGTTCCTAATACGCCTCCAAGTACCATCATCGATTTCCGATACTTCTGGTTTGTTATTACAAGTAAGGACGAGTTTAAATTGTGGATAGAACTCGATAGGGTCTTTATGCAAAGCTCTTGCTGTAATTTTATCACCACCAGTAAGTTCCTTCATAAGACCGATGTTTAGTTTTTCTCCCTTTTCTGGTTCCTGTAGAACAGCAAACCTCTTACCCTTTGAACCAGCAAGATTAGGTGTAGCTGTTTCAGCAGCGGCACGTGTCTTTGTAAGAAGTGCTGAAGGGAATGTTGTAGTGTAGTCACCAAATGTTTTCTGAAACAATTCAATCAACTTAGATTTACCATTACCACCTGAACCGGACCACATATGAAACTTTTGTCCCTTAATCTCACCGTCAAGGAAACTAGATAGCAACCTAATAGCATATTCACGCTCATCTTTAACAGGTAGAATCTGGTGTAGGAATGCACGAACCTCCTGGACCTGAGGGTGAAAGTTATCAAAGTCTAGTAGATAGTTAATCTTTGTAGAGTATTTGATGTAATCTTCCGAAATACCATCACGGAATGTATTATTCTCTAGGTCAAAGACACCATTCTCAAACCCAATCAACTTAGTTTTGATATCAAGTTCTGCCTCGAAATCTTCGAGATAAAACAATTCCTGACATTCTGTCATTACATTTGCCTTGAATGGTGTTTTCTGTAGTTTATCAATCAAACCATGAATGGTTTTAATTTTTTTTTCCAGTTCATCAAAATCTGGATCATCACTATCAAGATTATTCTGCCTATTACTAAACTCAAGACGAAGTTTAGTATATTCTTTAAGAACAACCGATGAAATACGTTTTTTTAGTTCAATACCCTCATCAAGAATTTTCCATCGGTGGTTAGAGAAATGATACCATCCAGTTTTCTTATGAGCATAGACAAACTCATCCTTGAACATCTGATACATTACCATCGCAACGGCATAAGGTGTACCATTAAGACTTTTGTAGAGGTATTTCCGAAGGTCATTTTTAGTAAGTTCGGCATATGCTTCTGGATTATCTTCTTTAGCCCACATATAGAGTGTTCCTAGACCAAGACCCTGGTTATCCATATAAGGCCATTCCTGTTCACATTCACCATCTTTAAATTTAGATGACTTTTTACTAAATGTAATCCAGATAGGAAGTAGCCTGTCGTCAATATTGTGCAAACACCAACCAAGGTTTTGCCACTCATTGTAATTATTTGCTCTGTCTACAGAAAGAATATCAATAATTTTTTTGATTTTATCAAGATTTTCATTAAAATTAGTATTAATTCTTGATGGACTTTTCTTTTTCTTATTCCTAATCACGGGACGTTGTTGTTTCTTTAGACGTTCCTTCTGAGGAATTGCCTGATACATCTTTGTAATCTCTTCATGTTTCTCATCCTTAATTAGTGTAATATCTTTCTTTTGCTTGTTCCTAATACTCATTAGGTCCAACAATTTACGATGATTATATTTACCCACATCAATCAACTTAAGATTGGTGTTAAATGATTCATAGATTTGTGTTAGCTTATAGGCCTCGCAGTTAGGTTTGCGACTACCATACATCTGCCAGTTATTTTTCTCAATAACACAAATATCAATGACATCTTCAATAGGATTAGTAATGCCAAGCTTAGATAGAATATCCTGAACACGCGCATTGTTAATCATCTTATATCTAAGAATATACTGAATCATAGGAAGAGTAAGTAGTTTAGGGATAATAATATGGATACCATCCTTTACTAGTTTCTTTTCTTTATCTACTTTAGGTTTTGTCTTTTCCAAAACAAATATCTCAATATGTCCTTTAATAATTAGTAGTTTTTTTGCCTCTTCTATATAGCATTTTAGGTATTCAACAATAAACTCATCTGTATATTGCCTATCACTATCTTCTAGTTTAAACCTAAAATCTAAATCAATCAAAACCGGAGAAAAATCTTTGTGTTTTTCAGTAAGATAGGCTTCCTTACCTTGTTCAAAGACATCTCTATGGTAAATATCTAGAAATTTATCATACTTGTCGTCGGGAATAGTATATGAACCACCATAATGGACTGGATGGTTTGGAATAATAGTATGTGTGAATTCTGGCTTATCATTCCTCTTATATTTGTTGAGGAATGAATTCAAAGTTTGGACAAGCGGTTTTGCGATTTTTGTAGAACTCATAATAATTTAATAATACATTTTATTTATTTTATAAATTCAAATTTTTATTTAAATATAATTATATATATCTATAAATGAATTCTACTAAACGAATTCTTAATGACATTAAGAACTATACCAATAGTGATTTAAAGGATAATGGAATTTATTGTGAATTTAGTGAAAATAACATTAATAATGTAAAAATTCTAATTATAGGGAATAATGATACTCCCTATGAAAAGGGTTACTATTTATTTAAGCTAACCTTTCCAGCGGATTATCCATTTAATCCGCCTAAAGTTACTTATTGCACACAGGGAAATAATATTCGATTTAATCCAAATCTATATACAAATGGAAAAGTTTGTGTTTCTATTCTAAATACATGGGATGGTCCTGGATGGACGGCTGTCTGTTCTTTGAATTCTGTTCTATTATCTTTACAATCCCTACTTAATGAAAATCCTATACAAAATGAACCAGGATGGGGTGCTATGGATATTACTGACTCAAGAGCAAAACAATATAATGATGTTATAAAATATAGTAATCTACATATTGCTGTTATAAAAAATATTATAGAACCTCCAGAAACATTTGAATGCTTTAGACCTATTATGAAAGAACTATTTATTAAAAATAAAGACTTTTTTTTGAATTATATAGAATCAACCAAATCTATAGATAACTCTTTATTGCGGTCTCAGATTTATAGTTTATTTATAAAAGTTAATTATAATTTTTGTATAAAACAATATAATTTATTAGTACCTAAAGTGAAAATATCTAAACGTAAAGCACCTAATAAAAATTCTAATTTATTTGACGTAGGTTATGAACAAATCTCTGAGAATGATGATAAACTATACATTGTTTCACAAACAAAAACAAATAAAAAAAGATGGAAATTAAAAAATAATAATAAAATTGAAATTTAAAGTATAGTTTATATTATATACAACAAAATGCAGTTCTGTGAAAATTGCGACAATATGCTTTACTATAAAATAGAAAATGAAGATATAAAGGATCCAGAAACAGATAATGTTGAATCTAAAGAGAAACTAATCTATTATTGTAGATGTTGTGGTAATAAAGACGAAACTATCAAACCAAAGGAAAGCAGTGTTTACTCAATAAATTTTAACACAGATGGTATCAAAAAGGAATCTATTATCAATCAATATACTCATCATGACCCATCACTCCCGAAAACAGTTGGTATCAAGTGTCCTAATAAGAATTGTCCTGCTAAAACTCCGAATATTATTTACATTAACTATGATGAAACAAATATGAAATACATTTATATGTGTCTTGACTGCCATAAGAATAAAATCGAACCTAATGTATGGTAATTAGGATTATTTAAAAAATTGATTTATAAATATTTTTTATTATAAAATAATATGTCTTCTAATATCATTTCCGAACCGACATTTGTTGATAACAACGACTTTCTTAAAAACTACCATATCCTAAAAAAAAATAATATTACAACCAATAAACTTTCTAAATATGAAAGAACTGCTGTCTTGGGTATCCGTGCAACTCAGCTAAGTATGGGAGCCCAACCTTTTATTGATCCACCTAAATATATGACTAGTGTAGTAGAAATTGCCGAACTAGAACTAGACAAACACAAAACTCCTTTCATTATTGAAAGAGATCTTAACACAAAAAAAGAATACTGGAAAATAGAAGATATGATTGTTTAAATTAATACATACCATTATTTAATAGTCTATTTGGTTCGAATTCATCATTAAATTCCTTAGGAGCTTTATTTACATTTTTTATTTCATTACTATTATCATCATGTATTATACGCTGATATGGGTTTAAATCTTCTTCATACCCATTTTCCCATATAAGATTTATTGTATTATATTCTAAATTCTGGTTTAACTTTTTTAAAGCTCTAACCTGTTGTAATCTTTCATAAATACCTTTACCTATAGCATCACTCATCATTTTTTTACTATCTATTATCTGTTTGAATCGCATATCTTTAAAAGTAATAATTATATTCAAAAAACCCATAAAAAATTCAATATCTACCTCTACTAAATCAAATAGTTCTTTGTTAGTAATTTTATTTGATGATTTGTTTAACATTTTTTTTATATCCATTAAATCTGCCGGATTTAGAGAATCTATAATATATTTCATAGAAATATTCGCCAATACTTCCTTAGTACAATCTTTACACTCATTTACATCAGAAATCCTTACCGTAAGTGTTTCTTCCTCACCCTTCTCACTCTTAATCTCGTTCTTTATAATATTATTTACTCCTGCTTCATCTACCACATTTTCTACTACTTCATTTTCTAGTATATTATTAAGTTCATCATTAACAGAAACATCTGCAACAAATGAATTCATTATCTCACTATTAACTTTATTAATTTTAGAATTAGTAACATTAGAAAAATTATTTATTTTATACATAAGAATTGATATTAATACCAATAAACATAGAGTAATAACTTGTTTCATTATTATAATATAATATATTATTCTAATAGTTTACAGGTGAAATACAATTCAGAATAATTCCATGTTAATTTTTCTGCCGAAATCTGTTCGCTATTATCAATATCATACTGTTCGGCTATATCCATATTTTTATTGATATTCACAACAAAATCTATTATTTTGTTTGAACTATTCTTATATTTAATATTATTCTCAGTTTTATAGATATATAGATAAAACTGAGCTATAGACAAAGAACAAATTATCCATATATGACCATTATAGTATTTATCATTTATATATCTACCAACCATACCATATGTATCATCTTTATATCTTTGTTTAAATTCATTTGTAATAGTTTCAGCGGATTTTTTGAAATTTCCTAATCCAATAGAATATAATATACTTTTATCGAAATCTATATGAGTTAACGCCAGTATAACTGATGTATCATTTAGTTTTTGTATATTTCCATATATATCAAATGAAGAAATTATACCATTATCTGATTTATGATGATTAATTTTCATTAGCATATCATCTAATATATTATTTATCCAATTATAGTTATAATCTTTGTAAACTTTATTTATAAAATTAGAATATTCTTTTACAAATTTAAATTGCACCACCCTTGTATAAAAATGCCACCCATATAGTTCTTCCCATAAATCAAAGCTAGGACAGTTATAATTACGTACAATATAATCCAGATCTTTTTCTATTATAGGTAATATAACATTATTACATAGTGTATACCACTTCATACTATAAAAAAAATTATATAAATTTATCATATTTAATCCTCTAAGTGCTGGGCCATCATTCTGTGGCCTACCCCATGGTTCATTAAACGCACTTTTATCTGGATTAAATTTAGGTTCGCCCAATCCGGTTAGTGTATCTGTATTTTGCAATTCTGATTCTGTTTCTATATAATTCATTATTTCTGATAAATATAAATTCGTTCTCTTATGTTCTTCTATAATAGTTCTGTATACTAAAGCAGCATCCCTTATCCAATAATATCTATAATTAGGAGAATAAGAAGGCGAGGCATACAAAATATTATAAAAAATATTTTCCTTAATTTTTTTTATACATATTTCTTTTGTCTTAGTGACATCCATTATACTATACTATTTATATTTTTATCGTCGCTTACAACAACCACATTTTTGATTCACTGTTCCATCAATATTTAGACAAGTCGGGCAGCAATTACTACGCCCACAATATTCACATAGATTATCATATATGCCATCTTCGTTCTTACAGTCCCTACATCCATGCCTTTTTTTACAGATAGAACAATCATCTTTAAATACATAAACCAAGGTTAGTTCCCTCCTATATTTAATACAACTCTTACATCCATATGTTGTTTTCTCTCTCAGGTTAATATTTGCCTTCTCCTCAAGAATATAGAATTCTTGCCTACATAGTTGAATCAGATTTTTTGGATCATCCAATTTAAGCCACTTATTATGTGTAAAAAGGTATTCGACTTCATTCCATTTCCAAATATTAATCGCCGAAATACTAATATTATATTTTTTTTGTAGCATCTTTAGATTTGCTTTGTTTTTTCCACAAATATCCTCTGTTAATTTATTAGAAACACGAATACTTACCTGGCGCTCCCTATAATACCTGTTAAAGGCATCGTGATTTGTTGGTGGATTGTAGTACTGCATGGTTTGGATTGTTTTCTGTTTGTTTGTATTTAAGACATTGTTGAATAATTTTATTCAATTTTTTCATATTTAAATCTTTTTATTAAATCTATAGAAAATAACAAAAATAATGTTAGTATAATTCAAAGGTTAATACAAATATAGATTATTTTAACAAATTAAATGTTAATTAAAAAATTGATTTAAAATTATTTTCTAATATAATAACATAAAAGATGTTTCAAAAATATAAATGTGGGATTTGCGATTCAGTTCAAACTCAGATGAGTCATCACAAGAGCCATCTAGCTACAGAAAAACACAAAGATAAATGTACCATTTTTAAACTAAAGCTAGAATCTATGTCGAGTGAAGAATTAAAGGAAAAATATAAAACAGATGATATTAAAGATATTATTAATAAAATTGAAACAATTAAACTACCTAAACTAATCATAAAACCATCAACAACTATGGATATTTCTAAGAAACATAGAACGAACAAACTAATTTATGAAAATTCCGAAAGTATGATTCAAGCTACAGAAAAGAATGAATCATTTAAATCTAAATTTATTTCTTTCTTAGGCGTAATGCATAATCTACTAAGAGGTGCTGGAGTGACTGGTGATCAAGCTTTAGATGATATATTACATTGTCTATTTCTATGCTATATTGAAGATAAAATTTCGGACGAAGGAGACTTTGATTTGACAAATAGTACTAAATTATGTTATAATGAAATTAAAAAGAGAGTAAAGGATT
>Ga0206682_10003959_pt1 | contig 12304 bp, 9 predicted proteins | sample M240m12015metaG_FD_155444 | JGI IMG/M metagenome (GOLD analysis project Ga0206682, IMG submission 155444) | Ammonia-oxidizing marine archaeal communities from Monterey Bay, California, United States - M2 40m 12015 | ecosystem: Environmental > Aquatic > Marine > Intertidal zone | place: USA... | reverse complement strand
ATACACGCTGCTGATCTCAAAAGATGCGACGCTTGCAATGTTGCCGGTCCCGAAGAAGGCCGCGTTAATTAGCACGAGGAAAATGGCTGCGTGCCTTATGTCCCCTGGTTCCAACTTACGCGGATGTGATACAGAGGCGAACGTTAGTTCGCCTTTCTTTCCTCGGTGATCAATCTGATTCATCGCGTTCAGTTTTTGCATGCATCGCTCTAGGAACAGCCAGGCGAGCGATGCGACCCCCAACGCAGCGTAAAACAAACTCTCGTAAGAAACGGAAAACAATGCGTATACCGCCGCAGCTGCGAGATACACTGACGTGAATCGTGGTAAAGTTCTCGTCGGAGAAAAGAAGGGCAGAGGTGCAGCCAGGGCAGCGACACCCCAAGAGGCAGCATGCAGGAGCCCAGGAATTTCAACCTTGGCCGCTTGAAGCCCGTCCACTTCCCAAACGACCAGACCAGCGGCACATAACACTGATAGTTGAACTAAGAGCAGGGCGCTTCCTGGGCGTCCCCTCTTTGGATTCGAGTCTGGCGGGTCATCGCCGAAAATATCAGCAGGTCGTATAATGAACTGGATGATCAACGCCACAGCCGTGGTGCACACAACGCCGGCGAGAACGAGTTTGGAGTCCGCATCCAGCTCAATGGGAAATGTCGTGAAAGGTGCGAGTGCTGCAAACGCCAGGGCAGCCACCGCAGAAGCAGCAGACGCCCTCATCACCACACGGCGTCGATCTCGAGAAGTTTCAGATGTCCAGCCTCTAACCCCTAGCCATCCAGAAAGCAGCAACAAAACGCCAGAAGCGGCACAAAACATCCAAGAGAACACGATTCTCTCGTGAAACCCGTGACACAACAGCTGTGTGGCTGCCACGGCGGTAGCGACGGTAGCAAACGCTCGACAAGCCTGATAAAATCCCATTCGAGCACTTCTCCTCGCAGAACTTTTCGACAGGACCGCCGATGAATACCACACAAAGTACAAAGGCAGATTGAAATAGGCATAGAACGTTACAGGCGATCTTCTCACCGCTAAGACAGCGCAAACTACACCTGCGACTGCGATAGCAACCATTGAATGTATCTTGCGTGCGTCGATATCTTTGCCGTGATCTGGTGTTGTCGTATCCGTTTGCTCGAGAACTAGCCTTGACCCGAGGAAAAGTATCCATCCCAAGAAACAAGCGGTGATGGTGCCCAAAAGCAGCCAGCGATCGTACAGGTGGAGGTATGTCAGACCATCGAGACATTCACGCGCCAGTTTCTGTGCCATATCAACCGCATGGATGTGACGCCCGTTTTGGTGCGCTGACACAGCCTCGCCTAGCCTGTCCTCGGCGACGGCCAGAGGTTCGTATGCTTGCAACCCACCCGGCGCGAGGTACGCGGTGAGTGAGGACTCGGCAGTGACGGCCGATTTCCTTCGATACACCGACAGCAGCTGCGCGGCATTCGAAACGGCGCCCCCCGAGCGCAGACCCGTGCGCGTTGAGTCCAAGTAAGACACAGGGAGCACACCTGCATTATGTATGGGTGGCGGGATACCGAGCAAGGCAGCACCCAAGGAGGCCAGGTCGGCTTGTTCAATGTCGCATCTCTCCCTGTCTGTGAGACCCCACTTCGCCTCTGGAGTTGGTGCATCCTTCCCCCGTGACGTACACGCGATATCTCTTTCGGTCTCGGTGGCCGTGGACGCTACACCCGCGCCCCAGGCGACGATGGGGGTTTCCGTGCATCCCGGGTCCCCGTCGCCGTGCGCACCCCTGTTGCTCATGCCGTGGTCAGCCGTGAACAGGAACGCCGTACCCCCGTCCTCCGGGCCGAACCGCTCCTCCAACGCCGCGGCGAGTCTTCGAACACCCGCGTCCACGACCCTGATGTTTTCGGCGTACCCTTCCCCGCTTGGCTTGTGTGCGTGCCCTGCGCTGTCCAGCCCGAGGAGGTGCAGTAAGAACACCACCTTGTCGCCCTCCAGCGCGCGTCGTTCCGTCTCCAAGGTGGCACCTGCCCGCAGCTCGTGCTCCGTGACGTTACCTGTGAGCACCTCGATAGCCCGATCGAACACCCATTCGTCAAGGGCGGCGTGATCGTTCGAGGCTGCGAAGTCCTCGAGCTCCTCCGCGTACATCCGGCTACGCACGTGCGGGATCCCCTTCGAGAACAGAGGCACGACCGATGGAGCTCCGATGGCCCACGCCGCCGAAGATTGGTTGAGGAGATGGTCGAACTCAACCGCATTCGCCTGCCAACCCTTTGTGATGGCGCTCGGATCCTCCCAAAACCCGGCGAGCAGGGCGACGTGCCCGGGTCGAGACTCCGTCGGGGGCCTCGCGTGGCTGACTCCCCAGCTTCCAATCTCGCGTGCAACCTGGTGGAGGAAAGGAGCCCTAGGAGCCATCTCGCCCGTCGGTACTTCGGTTATTCCGCCATTACGATTCTCCAATTCGAATAGCCGATCCGCACGAAGTCCGTCGGCGACGATGACCACCAAGCGCGATGCTGGGCCGGCAAAGTTTGCCGTCACAGGCTCGATGCCGTGCACGAGAGGGCTAGTAAAATGAACGTCGAACATGGCATAGATGAGCAGTGCATGGAGCACGACGCCGAATGCGACGAGTCGATTCTGTCCCGAAGATATCATCGTCGCTTTTTAAGACTACCGAACCTACGCGTTCACCGCCATTGCGGGTAATCTATGAAATGCCCTCGGGAGATTTCTTTTGTTGGATCACATGACTACTCGTCCTCATTCTCATCATCGTCATCGTCAACGGAAGCCTTCTTGGGTTTGCTCCCCGTCGCCTCATCGTCATCGTCCTCGCCCTCGTCATCGTCTTCGTAGTCGACGGAAGAGGCCGTCAAGTCATCGGCGCTGGTCACCACACCTCCGCGCGTGTCCTCAGCCTCCGGGTTCACGTTACCGTCGAAATTTTCGTCAGCCGCCGTGTCATCCTCCTCGTCCTCCTCGCCCTCCTCGACCGCATCTGGATCCTCCTTACGTCCAACAACGCTTGGTACCACTGTCTTCTCCCCTCCGAAAAGTGCAGCCTCCTCTTCCTCCTCCTCGGCGGCGATCATTTCTTCAGTGCGCTCGCCGATGCCTCGCAGGCCATCTCCGGTATCCAGAGCCTGCGCAGCTCCACCGTCGGACATGCCGCGAGCGTCTTCCTCGTCTTCGTCCACGGGTATCTGATTCGCAGCGCTCTTCTCATCGGCGGCTGCGGCCGCCGCGGCCTTGGCAGCCGCGAGGACCCGTTGCATCCTGTTGCCCTTCTTCTTGGTGGTCTTCTCCGTTTCCGCCATCTTCTCGTCAACCCATTCGCTGATGGCCTGCACGCGGAGCCTCTCCTCCTCCTCATCGTCCACGTCAGATACCTCGAAGAACTTGTCCAGAGGGCGCCCCGCGTCCATGTTCGCGTAGGGCACGGTCTCACCGCTGTAGATGTTGATGGGGGGTCCGTCCTCGTGCGGGTGGGTTTTGATGAGGTGCCCGACGTTCGGTGTCAAGACATCAAGCTCGATGGGAAACCTGAATCGCCACCACTTCTCGTACAGCGCCTTGACCTTGACCTTCACCTTGGTACCAGTGGTCAGTGTGTCAACTAAGTCGGGCCAATCGTTCTCGGAGATTGGGATCAGGCCATCAGTCTCGCACCCACAGTCAACCAGCGCACCGTGGTACAGCTCAACCGAAACAATCTCTCCTTCGAGCTCCTCGCCGATGGTCAGTTTGTGGAGTGGCTTGCGGGAGAGATCGCCGATGTGCCTGACCGCCTCCCTCAAGATTCCGTCAGAGTCGATCTCCTCGGCGACCGCGAGTGAATCGGCGTTGGATGGCATGGCGATATCTAACCTGTCGCGCGATCCCTCGATGGTCTGGTCACTCACGCCGACAAACTTCAGCGACCCACCGTCAACTGCGGATGCAATCTCATGATCCGGGAGAGCCTCCCACCCGCCGCTCTCGAGCCAATCGATGGAATCTTCGAACGCAGTCGGAGGTCCAACCTTTTTGACAATGGACCACGAACCCACCTTGGAGTTCGAATAAGGGTTGATCAGGAACGGCTGCTCGGCTGAGCCATCCTGCGGAATGCGCGCAATCGCGTCGTCGTCGAGACCTTCCTCCGTGTCCTTCTCGAGCTTCGCCTCCGCCGCCTCCTTGGCCATGACGTCGGGTAAGGCATCCATTGCGATGTAGAGCGGGTCCTTGAGCGTCAGCTTCTCCTGCTCATCGCGGTCGAGCTTACCTTCCTCCTTCCACGGCGCAGCCACGTTCACGGGCTCGTCGTCCCTCCCGTCGAAGAGGCCGGGCTTCTCGGTCCCGAGCCTCACGATGAGCGCCTCCATCCTGTCGAGCTTCACCTGGGCTTCGACGTCGTAGTTGGCCTTGTCGACGAGCGACAGGCCGTGGTAGTGATCGAGCGCATCGGCGAACCACTTCTGAACAGCCTTGGTGGTCAGGCCGGAGCGGCGGGCAATGTCTCGCACGTCGTCGACGTCGGGGGGGTAGGTCTTCAGCTGGGACAGGCGCAGCCACCAGATCGATTGGCACACGTAGAGAGGACGGCCGGACAGACCGAACTCGACGACCTTCTGAGAGCCGAACGACATCAGCGTGGCGTCGTCGTCCTCGTCGCCGGCGTCGTCGTCCTCGCCATCCGCAGCCGCCTCCGCCTCGGCGGCGAGCCTGTCGATGTCGCCGAAGTTGGCGTCGAACGCCGCGTCGTCGTCCTCATCATCGCCTCCGAGCGCACACACCCTGATGATGCCGCGACGAGTATGAGGGAACTGGACGGATCCACGAAGCGAGGCTCCGGGCCGCGCCGAGCGGTCATTCCCCAGCGCCCCGCCGCCGACACAGAAACCCTTTACCCTATTATACCTGCTAATTCGACGCGTCGCCGGCGCGGACGGCCCGGACGTTGATCGAACCGCCGCGGGTGCTGTTGATGTGCGACCAGCACAAGCGAATATGTCCATTATTGACCTCCTCGCGCGACTAGAGTGACCGGGTGCGCACACCCTCCTCCCTCAACGTCACCCATCAATTACACTTTTTGACGCTTTTCGGGTCGGACACTGTCGCGGTCGGTTTCAACAAACTGACAAAAAGCGCGTCGTCGTCAAAAAGAGTCAGGGCCTCTCGCAGATATTTTAGCACACTCTGATCCGCGCCAGTTCACTCCGACCACCGTCATGGCGCTCGCCGTCGCGAACATCCCGCGGGCATACTGCCGTCTCTCGCGCCCGTCTCTCGTCCAGCGCAGAGCCGGCGCTTCTCGCGCCAGCAGGGGCGCTCCCGTTCGCGTCGCGAAGAAACGCGAGGGCATCCTCTTTGGCGGGGAGACGAGCCCGCCCCTGCCTCCGTCGTTCGACGAGGACGAGGCCGACGAGGACGACTCGTACTCGTGCGCGATCGCGTACGCGGAGGTTGACAACGATGCGCACCCCACCTCGACGCTGCTGAAAGTCGATGTCTCCGCAGTGCCCGGCGTGATGCGCATCCTCTCGTGGCTCCTTAACGGCCTGGACCTCGAATTAAACGACGCCGATTGGGAGATTGAAGAGGACGTTGACGACGACGGGAGCAACAACGACATCGTGCACATCAAGATGTTCGTCACCGAGGGTATCGGGAAGGGTAAGTCCAAGGTCAATGACCCCAGGGCTGTGGAGGAGCGCGTGACGGAGTACCTCAGGTTCTGCACGCAGGCGGAGAGCAAGAAGGTTGGCGTGGTGGAGCACAGCGGGATCAGGATAGACAACAAGACAGACCCGGAGAGGACCCTTCTCACCGTGAGGGTCAACGAGACCGGCGCCAAGAGCCTCCTCTCGGTCGCATCCACGATCACCGGACTCGGGCTCAGGATGAACCGCGCCAAGTTCGGCGTCTCAAAACCCTCCGGCGCTTCGATCTGGGAGATGAAGCTGACTGACTTTGAGTCGAGGAATAAGCTGACATCAGCGCAAGTCCAAGGGTTGCTCTACACCTTGGCCCTGGTGTTCAACAATTCTAAGGGATTCAGCGGGGCGGACTATCTCGTGGAGAAGATGACATCGTTCGACGATGGAGATTTCACGGCGTAAGAGCCGCGTTAGAGTTGTGAACCATTTCGACACACCTGCTTGTACCCGACACCCCTGTCTCGCTGTGAGAGTCTCCCCGATATCGAGAGCCTTGGACTCGTGATTTCACGTGGACGTCTCACAAACCCACACGCGGGGCACATACATCCCTTTGCTCGAGGGTATGCCGTCGGGTCCTTCGTCCGTGACTCGCGACACTTAAAGGGATCAAGGTCACCTTTCCCACCAGCACGGAAGATGTCGAGCCCGACCGCGCAGGGAGTGTTCGCGCACGTCTGGCGCGAGATCGTCAAGCACGGTCCGATGGCTTTCAAGATGGGTTGCCTCGTGAACGTCATCCACAACTACGGTGTGCACGTCACCATGTGCCTGGGGCCGAGTATGTTGCCCACGTTCAATAGATCGGGAGACTTCGTGCTGGTGGAGCAGCTGTCGGTGATGGCTGACAACATCAGGCGCGGCGACATTGTCATCTCAAAGTCGCCGACGAATCCGAGGCACACGGTGTGCAAGCGGGTCCTCGGAAGAGGAGGGGACGTGATTGCCGTGCCGAAAGCTGGCAGCTTCGGTGGCACACAAAGGGTGGAGGTTCCCTCTGGGCACCTTTGGCTGCAAGGGGATAACAAGGACAACTCGACCGACTCACGTGACTACGGACCTGTGCCCTATGGCATGCTTCGAGGTAAGGTTTTCTTGAAATTATGGCCGATGAGCGAGGTCGGAGTCGTTAAGAGCGAACGCTGGCGGTCGGTCCTCACAGAGTGATTGATAGTCTAGGCTGTTGTAACATGTACGTGTATACTGTCTCAATCGACCACCGCGAACTTTCTTTCGATGGTGTCGAGGGTGAAGTTGTTTTCTTTCCCGAGAGGCCTCAGCGGTGTAGGAGTGTCCACGTTGTCGCCGACGGCTGGGCTCGACAATCCCATCGTTGCGATGCTCGAAGGTGGGAGCATCATGCTCGACGACTTACTCATGCGCATCGCTTCGCGAGCGGCCTGTTGTTTCTGTCGGGCCAAGGCTTCGTGCAGGCGAGCACTCTCCTGTGACTCAGCTTCAAGCGCGTGCCTGTATTCCTCGAGCTTCTCCACCGACTGAGTATACGCCGTGTACAGGTTGAAACTTTCTTGCTTCAGTCGATCCAGCTGTGTCCTTGTGAGGTCATGAGCCGCCACCTCTTCCGCCACCTTGTCGGTCAACAAAGCTTTCAGCTCGGCCACCTCCTCCTTCGAGGCAAGCAAGGCTTCCAACTTGGCCTTTGCGTCCTTCTCGGCGGCTGCTCTCCCAACCGCCGCTTCCCTCTTCGCATGCATCGCATCTTCCGCGCGGGCATGGGCATTCTCCACCTCCATCTTGGCTACGTCCATCGCTCGCTGCACATCCGCACACTTTGTGTTGAGTTCCTTCACGGTATCCGAAGATGTTTTGGCTGCTTCCGCGGCCCTCTTGCGCTCCTCAACCAAATTATTTTTGGTTTCCTCGTGAGTCGCATGGCTCACTGCAAGCTCCTGCCTGAGGGAACTGACTAGGGCGGTTGATTCCTTTTCCGCGGCCGACACCTGAGCCCTGTACGCCGCGTGCTCACTCTTGGCGGCAGCGGCGGTAGCCTCGGCGCTCTCGAGCCGTTTACGCAAGTCGCTAGCCTCTCTCTGCTCTCGCTTCAGGTTGGAGCGGAGATCTTTGGCTTCAGCCTCCAACGTGTCGACCTTCGCTGAGAAGTTGACCTGAAGAGCCTTGACCGCCTCCAAAGATGCGTTGATCGTGGCGCACGCATCCGTGTACGCGTTCATCGGCTCGTCCATCCCCGATGCCCCTCTTACTTCCTGTTCGTGCTCGAGGAAGTGGGGAAATCGAATCATAACGGTCCTTTCTCAGAGAAATTAATTTTGTACAACGCCGCACACTCAACTTTTGCGTGGAGGCACCCACACAGGCGGCTCTCTGTGGCGGGTGTGAGCACAGTTCATCGCGCGCAGCCCGCCCGATAAGACGCCAGTCGAGGCGCTCGACCGTTCTTGTCGGCACGTCTTAAGGGCTTGGACCGGTCTGCGCACACCGGCTTGAGCCCCTCCGTGCAACCATGGCGGCCCAGCGCGGCGGCCGCACCCCCGGTGACAGCCAGTCGCCATACGGGATTGACGGCGAGGTCGGCGGCGGTCAGCTGCTGAGGAACCTCGTCACACCTATCCGATGGGGTATCGGAGGCATCACGAAGACGGTGCGTGAATGAATCTGAGCAACCGCCGCGTCGATCAACCTCTCCCTGCACGTGCTCGTTTTTCAAAACTTTTTTCTAGTTGCAGCATCTGACGACGGTGACCTCTCTCCCTCTGCAGGTTCGTGGATTACTGGGATCGCCTACTGATGATGCCGAGAACGCTCAGAATGCAAACGTAGCGTCGCGACAGCACACGGCTGCCCAGGTGAGCATCGAGAGCCCTCGACAACTACGCGACACCTGCCCGAATATTTTAACCCTAAGCGATCGCGCGTCAAATCTGAATTTGCTCCCCCGTTCCGCGATCTTGCAGCCTACGCAGGTGACGGGTGAAAGAGACCAGCTAGCGGCATCGCAAAGCGGTCTACTCGATGAATTGAAACGACGCCAAGGTCAAAGTGGCCTGACCCGCGAGGAGGCGAACGCCGTTATCAGCCTTCTTCAGAGGGAAGATGAGAAAGCTCGTGAGGGGGCTGGTTCCGATCTGAATCCAGCGGCAACTGGACTTCCGCGGACCGCAGGAGCAGCGGATCCCGCCGCGAATCCATCGACAGCAGGCGCTGAGGAAACACCGTTCACCGGCATTCGTCAGTACCTGCAACAGACGAACGCCGAGCGCAAGCGGGCTCTCCTCTCCCTTCCAAATGCGCGCGGCGTGTCTAAAACGTCAACAATGGGCTGGGGCGGCGGTCGCAGTGGCGTGGCCGATGCTTCCCAGGTAGACGGCGCGTCCCTTTACGGATCTCGTCAACCGTCTCAGAGATCTACGCTACTCGGTGCATCGATGAGGGGCGCCGGTGTCCGCAGGTCCGCGGGGTTCGGCACTGCCCGAAGAGGTGCCGGCGGGATTGGGGGCTCCGGCTCGCCGCCCACGGCGAGTGGGGCGGGAATGGACTGGGGTTATCAATCCATGATGTCCGCCGGATCTAAAAGAAGCAGAGACGTGGCTGAATTCGACGTGCATGAACGAGAGCAAGGACGCTCTACCATGCCGCGACTCTCTGGACCTACCACTTCCATGCCGCCTCCGGCATTCCCTGCACCCGGGGAAACGCCTGGATTTGTTATGGGCCCCAAAGCGACACCGGCTCGGCCTTCGTCTTTAGCAACGACCACGGATACTGCACGGAGAATTTTGCAGACTTTAGACATGCTCTCTGGACAGAAGGCCAGCCCGGAGACGCGAGGTACCGCTGCCTCGCCGCTGCCCAAGCCGTTGAACCTCTCGTCGAGCCTCAATAGGGCGGCGGCACCCACCTCAGCTCTGCATGGGTTCAGAGGTATCCAGCGCGCCACGCCTGCAAAGTCGTTCGCCGACGCCGATAAACGCTCGCCGGCACCATCGATCGCATCTCACATTAAATCGAAGATTGGCGCGGCTGCGAACACTCCGAGACCTTCGCCGCTTCAGTTCAAGCCTGATGTGCTTTCTACGAAAGACGCGAGCATGGCATCAGCTTCGGCTGCGATGGACGAGGACAAACCGGCGACTGCGCCAGTGGTTGCCGCGTCAAAGAGTCCTTTCGGTGGCATAGCACCGCTGCAAAAGAGTGCACCTCCGCTGTTCGCGACTGGAACACCTGCAGCGCAACCTGTCGCCAGGGAACCAGAGACTCAGACAGAAGCGCTTCCCTCTTTCACGTTCGGAGAACCCAGTCCAAAGGCGGCTCCTGCGACAACGTTCGACCCGTCCTCAAAGATCGATTCTGATCTTCCGTCCTATGCATTCGGAGGCGATGAAGAGGATGAACTGCCGGTTAACGATGATCTGCCAGTTTATTCTTTCCGTGATGACGACGATGGGGGTATCGATGTTGTGAAGTTCGGTTCAGTCGCCGGGCACGATAACGAAAACGTCGACAAAAACTTCACCTTTGGTGAAAGTTCATCTTCCCCTGCTGCCGCGCCGGCAGCGACAAAGCCGGCGACGTTTACTTTTGGAGCAGCGACATCCGTCCCTGCTCCTGCGGCTACCGAAGCGATCAAGCCGGCCAAGCCCGCTGAGGCCAAGCCGGCTGAGGAGGAAGCACCGAAAAAGGTTAATCTTTGGAGCTCCAATTTCATGAAACAGAACCTAGAGCATCAGAAGAAGGTACAGGATGCTATCGACGAAGAGGAAAAGAAGGCGACGGAGCCCGCGCCATCGCCTCTCACTGCGTCGACGTCACCGTCTCCGTTCTCTTTCGGAACATCGGCTCCAGAGTCGGGCGCGGCGGCGTCATCTGCGCCTGCGTTTACATTTGGCACAAATCCACCTACAGCTCCTGCCGCTGCTCCATCGTTTGGCTTTGGAAACGGGTCTTCATCTGATGGAGCTGAAAAGTCAAAGGATGACAAGCTGGCCTCTACTGCTGCTCCGTTCACTTTCGGCGCTCCTGCCAAAGCAACCGATGCAGACAAGCCCGCGGAGGCCAAGCCGGCTGAGGAGGAAGCACCGAAAAAGGTTAATCTTTGGAGCTCCAATTTCATGAAACAGAACCAAGAGCATCAGAAGAAGGTACAGGATGCTATCGACGAAGAGGAAAAGAAGGCGACGGAGCCCGCGCCATCGCCTCTCACTGCGTCGACATCACCGTCTCCGTTCTCTTTCGGAACATCGGCTCCGGCTTCAACGGCAGAGGCTGCGGCAAAACCCGCCGCCGCTCCGGCACCTTTCACATTCGGTGCCCCGTCAACGACCCCATCTCCTCTGAAGGCGACTGCTGCTCCGTTCACTTTCGGTGTTTCGTCTACGCCGGTATCTGAAGCTGCGACGACGGAACCTGCAGTCACCAAGGAAACGGCGAAACCCGAGGTTTCGTTCGGTACCTCTTTCCCCATCCAGGCGGCTTCTCTGAAGGACACGAGCTCATCGAAACCCGATGCTCCGACGTCCACCGGTGCTGCATTCGCCTTTGGTGCGGCGATTGATTCTGCCCCCAAAACGTCTGGCACTGGACTGTTTGGGTCAGCTAGTGCACTGGCCACTTCGGAACCTGGATCGAGCGCGCCTTCAGATGCACCTGCGTCCTCGCCAGCGCCTTTCACGTTTGGGAAGCCGGCGCCAGCTCCTAGTTCCAATCCGACCACGGTTTCAGAGCCGAAAGATACCCCGGCGACTTCAGGTGGAGTTGCATTCACTTTCGGGGCACCGTCGTCATCAACGCCGTCGTCCATTCCTGCGTTGACTTTTGGCGGGTCGTCATCTGCACCCGCGTTTGGCGCTGGAGCCGCGTCATCTGCACCCGCGTTTGGAGCTGGAGCCGCGTCATCGGCGCCTGCGTTTGGAGCTGGAGCAGTGTCATCGGCGCCTGCATTTGGCGCCGGAGCCGCGTCATCTGCACCCGCGTTTGGCGCCGGAGCTTCTGCACCCTCCTTTGGCGCTGCACCAGCATCCACGGCTGCCTTTGGAGCCGCACCGGCATCCACACCCGCGTTTGGCGCCGGAGCCACATCTGCGCCCGCGTTCGGCGCCGGAGCTTCCTCATCGGCGCCCGCTTTCGGAGCAGGCGCCTCGTCCACCCCCGCATTCGGCGGCGCCGCGCCTGCTCCGACGTTCGGAGGGGATGCCTCGAAACCGGCGCCTGTTGTGTCGAGCGCAGGGTTCGGTGCGTCCACGGCGACTCCTTCCTCGACTGGATTTGGAGGTTTTGGCGCGTCTAGCTCTCAGCCTGCACCTGCATCTACGGCGGGCGCATTTACCTTCGGCGCGGGCGCTTCAACTGCCGCGTCTTCCGGTCCCGCTTTGACGCCGTTTGGAACCCACGCGCCAACCTCCGGCGGTTTCGGGGGAGCGTCAACCCCGAGCTTCGGCGCCGCCGCGGCGAACCCGTTCGGAGGGGGTGGTGACGCGACGAATAACAGCCCGGCTCCAAGCACGTTCGGTGGATTCGGTGCAAGTGCGCCGCCGGGCACGTCTTTCGGAGCCGGCGGGGACGGGGCCGGCTTCGGAGGCTCTGGTGCCCCGCCTCCCATGAACGCGCCGAGCCTGTTTGGTGGCGGGGGTGCGTCCCCG
>Ga0206682_10003957_pt1 | contig 12309 bp, 6 predicted proteins | sample M240m12015metaG_FD_155444 | JGI IMG/M metagenome (GOLD analysis project Ga0206682, IMG submission 155444) | Ammonia-oxidizing marine archaeal communities from Monterey Bay, California, United States - M2 40m 12015 | ecosystem: Environmental > Aquatic > Marine > Intertidal zone | place: USA... | reverse complement strand
CGGATTGCTCGCGTTTCCATACGAGGCGGGCGCGCCGCGCGAGCGCATGACGGCGACGCGGGGAGGCTCGTACCCTCCTTGCTGGCGCGGGCGCTCTCGCTGTCGATCTCGCGCATCGTCTCTCCCGTCGAACTCGTCGTCTCGCGTGCCTCTCCTGTCGGAAGCCCCGTACATCTTCTGGTACTGCGTGGCTACGCTTGACTCGAAGCCGTCGTCCATGCGCTCGATCATTACGTTGCTGTTGTGGTCCATGGCGAACCAATCTCGCAGCGGCTTCTCGCTTTGTCGCCGCTTGGCCGACTCAGGAATGAAGGTCTTGGAGTATCTCCAAATGACATCAAGCGGGTCGTTCGGTCGGGCTTCTCTCCCTACTCGTCGTCGCGGTTCACCGTAGCCTCCTCCGATCCCGTAGTCGGAGCGGTACCCGTGACCGTAATGGCTCCCCATGGTGACCCGCCGCGCGCCAGCGCGCGGGTTCGAGTGGGTCAGATCGTCCAGGAGGATTCTTGAAAAATACCCCACGACCGGACGAGCCCCGAGAGCAGTCGCGCGCTTTGCCGCAGGCCGCTCGGGCACGGAAGTGCGCAGGAGTGATGAGTCCCGTGCCACCTCATCGCGAAAAAATGGAAGCGAAGATACGTACGCGTCATCACTCCTAGCCGCGCACCGATGACGTCGGTGGTGCACGCCCGCTCGTTCGCGCCCACGCGCGCGGCTCCCGCGCGCCGCGCACTCGTCCAGACGCGCGCGGCGTCGCCCCCCCCCGCCGAGGCGGCCCGCCCGCGCGCCTCCCGGCGCGCGGTGTTCGGCGCCGCGTTCGCCGCGACGCTGTCGAGCCTGCTGGTTTCCCCCGCGCGCGCGCTCGACGCCGAGGAGGCGGTCGAGGCGTCCGCGGCCGCGCGTTCGCTCGCCTCCGCGACGCCCGCGCTGGGCGACCTCGCGGCGGCCGCGCCCGGCGCGGAGGTGTACTTCGGCAACGGGTGCTTCTGGGGGCGGCAGCACGAGTTCGTGCAGACGGAGCGCACGCAGCTCGGCCGATCGGACGACGAGGTGAGCTCGCTGGTTGGGTACGCGGGGGGTTTCTCCGCGAAAGGCAAGGACGGCAAGGTGTGCTACTACTACGGGAGCCCGGACACCGTGTACGAGCGCCTCGGCCACGGCGAGGTTGTACGCACGGTTCTGAGCGACTCGAGCCCGGAAAAGGCGCAGGAGGACCTGCGAATGTTCGCCCGGACGTACTTCGCCAACTTCAAGAAGATCCGCGGGTTCGGGATGCAGCGGCTGGACCCGCAAGACGCGGGCGCGGGGTACAGGAACATGATCGGCGTTCCCGGAGGCATGTCCTCGCCTTTGATGAAGATAATCGCGGAGGAGAACGTGAACGGCATGACGTTCCTGGAGGGCACGGGGAACGAGCCGAACCAGAAACCGAAAGAAGACGACGTGTTCAACGCGGTTTGGATATACGACTCAGACGCGTTGCCGTTTTACGCCGCCGAGATGTACCACCAGTTCCACGACGGGCTGGGGTACCGTTTCCCGGAGGAGTACACGGTGGAGCTCAAGAAGAACGCCATGCGCCGGGGGCTCGTCCAGAACACGGGGTGCCCGGAGATGCGCGAGAGGAGGTTCGCGGAGTTTGAGTCCATCACCGGGTGAAAACGAGGCGCTCCTCGAGCGACGCGGCGCGTCTCGTGTTTTCGACGTTGTCAACTGCGATTTCCGCGTTTCATTTCAGGTGCTCGAAATTCTCGTAGTGTGGAACCAGTCACCGTATTCCGCGACCGCACCAATGTGTAAATAACCTGCTTTTGTCTCCGCGTGCGTCACATTTCGAACGCGTCGCGCGACTATGTCGCTCTTCGTGAACGCCCCGCCCGAGCGCGCGTCCAACCGCGCGCCGGACAAGCTCCGCGCGAAGACCACCGTCGCCGTTCCGCGAGGCCCCATCACTCGGCGCCAGCACTCGCTCGCGAACAAACGCGAGGAGAACGAAAAGCGAAGTCTGCTGTTGAAACTCAACGACGACCTGCTGGAGAAGGTGCTGAGCTTCCTGCCGGGGCGCGAGCTCGCGGCGATAGAGACCGTGTGCACGCACTTCAGATACGGCGGGTGGCTCGCGGCGAACAAGCCCCCGATGCCCGAGGTCTCGGCGAAACGCAAGCTCGATGCGCTCGAGCTCGGAGAGATGCCCCCCGGCTTCAAGTACGTTGTTCTCGTTTCCCATTATCCGTGACGAAAACCTCCCGTGCGGTCCTCGACGCACGCCGCGTCTTCCCGCCGCCGACCGCGCGGGGTCCGAGCGGCGCGGCGCCTCGCGCGGCGGACGCGCCGTATATCGCCCGTCTCGTGGCCGCGCGCGGGTCGCGCGCGACCCGGGCCGCGCGTTCCGGTCGCGTCGCATGTCGGCTTTTCCGAGACGACGTCCGACCGAGGCGGGGCGTTTCGCGCGGACCCTCGTCGCGACGAGTCATTGACCCTCCGATCCGCCCGCACCACGCCCGACACCGAAAACACGTTCGACGACGCGCAGGAAGATGAAGTGGTCGCGCAAGCTCGCGGTGGTTGAGGAGCGCGAGACGCCTCTGACGTCCGAGTCCATCGCGATCGGCATGTGGGTCCGCGTGAAGACGGAGATGATGACGGTCAAGCGGCTGTGCCGCGGCGACGGTGAGGACCAGGACTACGCCGTCGGCTGGGAAGCGGGCATGGATGACACCATCGGCAAGCCCTTCCCGGTTGGCGTGGTGAGCCGGGCGTACCGAAAGAGCCCGGTGGTCGGCCTGGGCGTCCCCAACGGGCTCGTCGCCATCGCGGGAGGGCGGTTCCCGACGTACGGCTGGTTCTTCCCGCTGGAGGCGCTCGAACACGTGTAGGTCGAATAAAGGGACGTTAAGCCGAGAGACGCGAGAGACGCGAGACGTACGCGTCGGCTGTTGTAAAAAATGTGTAGACTACCGTGAGAGAAGCGCCGCGAACGAACGCGAACAGTCGCGGAACGACCTCATATGACGTCCCCGGTGTGCATCTCGAGGTTCTTCTTGAGCTCCACCACTAGCCGCCAGTCGTCCTTGGTGAGCTCGTCCCTGAAGTTCTCCTTGAGCATGTCGATGGACTGCCGGGTCATGCGGCTGACGAGCAGGTCCTTGTGGTCGAAGTGCCGCCCGTAGAGGCGCGAGGACTCGGTGGCGGTGCCGGGCTGGATCTTCATCGCGACGCTCTGTCCCGGCTTCGCCGTGTCCACCTGCTTGTGGTTGAGCTCCATGGACGCGATCTTGCCGATCTCGATGTACCCCTGCGACGGGATGCAGATCTGCGTGCCGACGCGCGCGATGCCGCGAACGACGTCCACGCCGACCACGATCGGGTCGCGCTTGTTGAAGATGCAGTTGGGCATGATCTTGAGCTCGCACGGGAAGGACACCAGCGCCGCCGCCGCTTCCTTCTTGCTTTTCTTGATCTCCGCCATGTACGCCGTGAACTGGTCGAACAGGTGGTAGATGATGTCCGCGGTCATGATGCGCACGTTCAGCTCCTTGCCCATTTTCTCCGCCTCGGCGGTGACCGGCACGTCGAACGCCAGAATGGTGGCGAACTCCGGTCGTTTCCGCTCGTGCATCACGCTCGCGCCCATGACGTCGCGCTTGTTCACCGGGCCGATGGCGATGCCCGCCACCGGGATCTTCACGGCGTCGGATTTCAGAAACTCGAGCAGCGCTTCCAGAGACCCGAGCGTGGAAGCCTGGACGTATACGCCCTCGCCGGTCTTGTCGATGCGCGCCATCACCGCCTTCATGTCCGACAACGCCTCTTGCTTCAGCTCGTCCAGGTCGTCCTCCGGTTCGCGCACCATGAGCGCCGTGCCGGCGATGGCCTGCTCCAGACCCTGCGCGACAATCTTGACGCCCATCGCCGCGGCGATCTCCTTGTGGTGCACGTAGTTCGCCTTCACACGCATCTCACGCAGCGGCTGCGGCGTGAGCAGCGCGCGGATCGTGGTCACGATGGGCCCCTGGATACCAGCCACGACGACGGTCTGCCCCTCGCGCAGCGTGCCGTTGATCAGGATGACGTCCATCGTGGTGCCCAGGCCCTCGATCATCTTCACCTCCAGCACCGTGCACTGCACGGCGTCGAAGAACTGCAGGCGCTCGTTCATGCGCGTCTGCGTCAGGTCGACGAGCGTGTGAATCAGGTCGGGGATGCCCTCGCCGGTGATGGCGGACGTCGGCACGACGTTGATGAACTTGCGCGGGTCGGGGTTGTCCCAGTAAATCGCCGCGTTCAGGCCCTCGTTGGCGAATTCGAGCATCACCTTCTTGGCGCGATCCTCAAACTCGAGGCGCGCGTGGCTCTTCTGTGCCGCGAGCGTGTCCCGCGTGGCGGCGTCCTTCTGCGTCTCCCAGTCGAACATGCGGTCGATCTTGTTCAGCGCGATGATGAACGGCGTCTTGCGCATGCGCAGCATGTTCAGCGACTCGAGCGTCTGCGGCTCCAGGCCGTGCATGATGTCCACCACCAGAATCGCCAAGTCGCACAGCGACGAGCCGCGCGAGCGCAGATTCGTGAACGACTCGTGGCCGGGGGTGTCGATGACCAGCAGGCCGGGGACGTTCAGGTCGAGCGCGCCCTTGTTCACCGGGTGCGTGCGCTCGACGATCGCGCTGTCGGGAATAAACGTCGCGCCGATCTGCTGCGTGATTCCGCCAGCCTCGCCGTCCTGCACGTTCGTGCGCCGGATGTTGTCCAAAATCTTCGTCTTGCCGGTGTCCACGTGGCCAAGGATGCAGATGATGGGACACCGCAAACGGTCTTTGCTGCGGATGAGCTTCTTCGCCTCGAAGCGCTCCAAACGCAAACGTTTCGCCTCGCGCATGCGTGCCTGGAACTCGCGCTCGCGCTCTTCATCCGAGTCGTACTCGGAGGAGGAGTACTCGGAGGAGGAGTACTCACTCGAGTCCGAGTCCGAGTCCGAGTCCGAACCCGAGTCGGAGTCGGAGTCCGAGCCCGAGTCCGAGTCAGAGCCCGAGTCCGAGTCCGAGTCGTCCGCGGGTTTCGACGCGGGCGAAGACGCCTTCGCCGCGGCGTTCTTCGCCTTCGCGGCAGCGGAAAGAGCTGCCTTCGCGGCGGCGGCTTCTTCCTTCTTCGCCGCCAAAAGCGCCTCCTTCGCCTCCTTGTCCGCCTTCGCCTTGGCTTTCGCCGCCGCCTCCGCCGCCGCCTTCGCCTCCGCCTCCGCCGCGGCCGCCTTCTCCTCCTCGGCTTTGTTGGGAATCTTCACCAGGTCGTCCAGGTTGTCCACCGCGTCCCAGTCGTCCTCCGCATCATCGGACTCCTCCCCGTCGCCGGTCTCCGCGGCAGCCTTCGCCGCCTCCGCCTCCTCCGCGGCGGCTTTCGCAGCCGCCGCCTCTTCGGCTCTCCGCGCCTCCTCCTGCGCCTTTCTGCGCTCGAGCATCTCCTTCTTCTTCTTGCGGTCGTCGATGAGCGTGCGCTTGGGAGGCGCGGCGGCGTCCGCGTCGAGCGCGCCGGAGGAGTCCGCGCGCTGCAGCAACTGCTCGCGCATGGCCTCCATCTTAGCCTTGTCCGCCTTTTGCTTCGCGGTCAACAGCTTGCCCTCCGCGCGGAGCTTCTCCTTCTTCAGGCGCTCCTTCTCGCGCTTGGCGGCGCGCTTCGCCTCCGCCTCCGCCTCCGCCGCCGCCGCGGCTTCCTCCTCGGCTTTTTCTTTCGCCAGGCGCGCCTCCTCCTCCGCCGCCGCCGCCGCCGCGGCTTCTTCGCGCAGACGCAGCTCTTCCTGCATCTTGAGCACGGCGGCGGAGACCTTAGGACCCTTGGACTTACCGAGCGCGGCGCCGTCGCCCTTAGCGTCCTTCTCCTTCTTCTTCTTCTTGAGCTTCTTGAGCTTGTTTTTCTGCGTGTCGTTGAGCTTCTCGCCGGAAGCCTGCAACGCCTCGAGCTCCTCCAGCTGCTGCTCCCATATGCCCTCGGCGTCGCCACCGTCGCCCGTGGGCGCGGGAGAGGCGGGCGCGTCGCCGCCGTCGCCGCCCGCCGCCGCCGCCGCCGCCGCTTCGCGTTCCTTCTTCTCGCGCCGTTTCTTGGCCGCTTTCGACTCGCCGGCGGGCTCGGCGGCGGCGTCGGCTTCGATCCCGAGCTCGGCGAAGAGCGCGTCCAGGTCCTCGTCCCCGGTTTTCTCCTCCTCCTTCCCGCCACCCTTCTTCTTCTTTTTCTTCTTGTCCGCCTGGGGAGCCGCCTCGGGCGCCGCCTCGGGCGCCGCCTCGGGCTCGGGCTCGGGCTCGGGCTCGGGCTCGGGCGCGTCGACGATCACCTTCTTCTTCTTCTTCTTGGCGCCGAGGAGCACCCCCGCGTCGTTGTCCTCGGCGTCCATCAACGCGGGACTGTCCGCGCGCTCGCCGTCCTTCCTCGCGCCCTCGGCCTTCTTCTCTTTCTTGTCGTCCTTCTTGTCCTTCTTCGAGTCTTTCTTGGCCTTCTTCTTCTTGGCGGCGGGGTCCGCCATCGCCAGATCGGGGGGCGGGTCCGTCGGCGCGGGCGCGCCAACGGGCGCCTTCTTCGGGCACTCGATGATCCCCACGGCTTTGTCCATCCAGCCCATCTCCGCGGCGGATAGGATCATGCCCTCGCTCATCACGCCGCGCAAAGGGGTCTTGACGAGCTTCTCGCCGGTGGAGGGAATCACGACGCCCACCGTCGCGAAGATCACCTTCAGCCCGGCTTTGACGTTGGGCGCGCCGCACACCACGCGCGCCGTCTCGGCGGCGCCGTGCTCCACGACGCAGATGGTGAGCTTCTCCGCCATGGGATGCGGCGCGCACTCCATCACCTCCGCGATGACCAGCGCTGGCGCCGGCGCCTCGTCCGGAACCGCGGCTTCGCCGGTCAACGCCGATAGGTCGATCTTCTTCTTCTTCTTTTTCTTCACCACGAGAACCTCCTCGTCGCTCTCGGCGGCGGCCGCGACGGCGACCGGCAATGGCGGCTCCTCCTCCGCCTCCGCCATCAGCGCGTCGAATCCGCCCTTCTTCTTCTTCTTCTTGACGAGAATTTCGGGTTCCGGCTCGGGCTCAGGCTCGGGCTCGGGCTCGGGCTCGGAGTCCTCTTCCTCGGGCTCGGAGTCGCCGCCCATGAGCGCGGCGAAGCCAGCGGCGGCGGGCTTGGGCGCAGGCGCCTCGTCCTCCGACCCGGACGCGGGCTCGGAATCCTCGTCCGAGCCTCCGCCCATGAGCGCGGCGAAGCCCGCGGCGGCGGGGGGGGCTTTGCCCTTCTTCTTGTTGTTCTTCGGGGGAGGCGCGGGAGCCTCGTCCTCGGAGGACTCGGCGGGCGCCATCGCGCCGAGAGTCAGGAGCTCGTCGTCGTCGTCGCTGTCGTCCTGCCTCTTGCCCCCCTTGCCGCTCTTCTTCTTGTCCTTCTTGGCCTTGCGCAGCTGCGCCTTCGTGGGGCCAGCGGGCTCGTCGTCCGCCTCGGCGGCGGCTCCGCCCGCGGGCTTCGCCGCGGGAGGCGGGCCCTCGTCGTCGGAGCTCACGTCGCCCTTGCGCTTGCCCTTCTTGTTCTTCTTGGGCTTACCGAAGTCCGCACCTCCGCCGTTCGCGGCGAGAGGGTCGACCACCTCCTCATCGTCGCTCAGATCTTGCAGGGCTTTCCCCTTCTTGCCGCCCTTCTTCCCCATCTCGCGCGGTGTCTACAGGCCACGGGCTCGCAGCAGTCGGCCACTCGCGTATCTGCTCTTTCGCAGACGCCTCCGCCGATGGCACTTCCGCGAGAAATCTCGCGGCGCGCGCTGTCGCGTGGCGTCGTGCCTCGTCACCGCGGGGTGCGCGTGGGAGCGCGAGTGTCGTGCGTGAACACCGACCGGAGGCAGCCCTCCCTCGCGCGCGTCGCAGTGGCCGCGAGGCGGAGACGCGCGCGCGGCACGGCGCACTTTTTCGAACCTGCGCTATCGGCGGCGCTCGAGCAAGCTCGAGGAGATCCTGCTGCCTGCGAACCACCAGTCTTGGTTGTCGTGAGACGAGTGAAGAGCAGTCTACAGATTTGGCCATTGAATCTCTTCTATGAGCTCGTAGTCTCGGAAGTCGGGAAAGGAAGTTTCGCTCCGAAGATGACATCGTCTCCAACGACCAAGAGTCCCACAACCGTCCGCGCCCTCTGCGATGGCAGGCTTGGCGCAGAAGATCCCCCTCCCCGTCGTAGCGCTCGGCGGCGTCGGCGTCGGCGTCTTCGCGCTGCTCAAGCTGATGCGCCTGGTCGGCGGAGGCGACTTCGCGGACTCGCAGGCGAGGTACCGGCGGTGCAACCGTTGCGCGAAAAAAGGGGCGAAGGTTCGTTGCACGCGATGCAGGCGCGCGTATTACTGCTCGCGCGCGTGCTTGAAGGCGGCGTGGAAACTCGAGATTTGCGAGTGCTGTTGAAGTAATCGAGGGGACGACGACGCTCGTACCCTCACCGCTGGGTTGGTCGAAGCGTCGAACGCACGCGACGACTCGATCTTCCTTTTAGACGTCGGTGTAATAAAGAGCCGCATCACGAAAAGCCCTCTCTCCGTGTCTCTCCCCGTCCTCACATCACCGCTCTGTACACGCCCATCGCCAAGAACCCGCCCGCGAAGGCGGCCATGATGTACCTGTGCGCTGGCGGTCGAGGCGCACCCGACCACAGCTCGTACGCGATCGCGCCGCTGGACCCTGCGAGGGGGAGGGACGGAGGCTGGGCGATGAGTCGGACGCGTGGAAAACGGGCGGGGGTGGGCGCGACGGGAACGTCCGCGGGGTCGCGTCCCGGGGTCGGATGATGATGGGGGCAGCACGCACCCACGCACACGGTCGTGCCTATGACGCGACACTCGAGGCAGTCCCCGTCCGCCGCCCGGCCCATCGAGCCACGGGGCGCGCGCGACTGACGAGCCGACCGGACGTTTCGCACCTTCTTCTCACTCCGCTTACCTTCGCGCGATGTGGCTGGTGGGCCCACTGGGCCGCGACTTTCGGCAGTGGCGAGCCAGAGTTGCAGACACTCGAATCTGAAAAAATGTCCCCATAACCTTTGACGTATTTTGGGTGTTTCACCCAAGAAAATCCGTTTGACGAGCGTCCGTCTCGACGAACGCGGCACTCAGCGAAGCGCACCGCACGTCGGGGTGTGACAGTTTGCGTGACCACCTGTCCTCGAAGGAAGGCGAGGTCGTCGCCGTCGAGCTTCGAGCGTCGAACCACGGGGGAAAGGCCCGGAGATCAGCCGGGATGCCGGAGCGTACCAACTCGGGCCTTCGGGGCTTGCCGCGCATCAAAACTTCTGTCGCGCAAGGCTCGGAGCACGTGCCCCTGCTCAACGCGGAGCACAGGGAGAAGAAATCCGGAGGAGTCTCGAAATATGTCGTCCCCGCCATCGGAGGTGCGTGCCGCCTCATCTCCCCGCGCCTTGTTCACCCGCCACGCACCTCTCTCGAGGCGTTCCCGCGCTTCGTCGGAGATTGCGCGAAACACTACGGCGTACAAAACATAACCTCCGAGTCACGCGCTCCAACACCTCGCTCACCTCACGGCCCCCTTCGCGCGCGCTTCCCCCTCACGCACACGCAGGCGCGCTCGTCGTGACCCTCGCGACGCTCGTCGTGACGCACCACTCGACCGTGACCGCGCGCGCGCCTGACCCGCTCGCCGCTGTGGAGACCGCGGACCGCGCCGCGACCGCCTGGGCGCTGCGCGACGACGAGGCTGACGAGGAGGAGATGCAACGCGAGATGGAAAAACTCGACGACGAACTCGCGCGCGCGAAGAAGGATGCCAACGTCGTCGCCGGCATGGGCTCGGAACACGGAACGTACGAACCGCGCGCGCCCAAGCGCCGCGCGGAGCGCGTCGCGCATCGCTCGCCCTTCGAGTCGGAGAGCGAGGAGGCGCCGGCGGATGCCGACGACGATCGCGCGCGGAAAACGGCGAAGCGCGCGCACCATCGCACGGCGTCGGCGTCGGGCTCGGAGTCCAGCCTCGACTTGGACCTCAGCGACGAAGCGCTGGAGGACTTAGCGTTCGACACCGCTGACGCCATGGACCTCGAGGAGTACGCCGGGCTCGCGCGCGCCCGGCGCGTCAAGCTCGAGCACTTCGAGGCTGTGCTGGCGGATGAAGCGCAGATGCGCGAGATGTTACGACGCGCCGTCGCGAAGGTGGCGCGCGGCGAGGCGGTGCGGCCCGTGGCGGCGGGAGACATCAGCCGCGCGCTCGGATTCGAGATCAGCTCGAGCCTGGCTGACATGAAGAGGGAAAAGGTGCTCGCGGAGGCGCGCCAGTCGCTCAGCGCCGCGGACGCGAGCGTCGGCAAGGCGGAGGATGAGTCCGAGTCGGAGGATCCCGAGTCGGAGGAGTCCGAGTCGACTCTCGACGCGGGTTTCGAGGACGCGACGTGGGCCGAGGACGACTACCGCGCCACCGCGTTGAGCACCAAGGATCCGAACGCGATGAACCGGCTGGATCCCGTGGCCTCGGCGCCCGGTGCGCCCTCGGAGAAGACGGACGACGAGACGATGGCGAAGCTGCTGCAGCACGTCGAGGAGAACAAGGCGACGATCGCCGAGCAGGTGATTCGCGACGACGGCGAGCTCGACGAGGACGCGTTCATCCAGGAGCTCGTGCGCGAGGGCGCCATCATCGCGCCCGAGAATGAGCCCGAGAGGGCGCGCAAGACCAGCGCGGGCAACTACCTGGACGGCGCGTTCGACGGGGACGACCTGAAGCGCATCGTGAACGACGAGGACGTCAGGACGCTGGACGAGCGCGTCAACGAGTTTCCCGAGCTCGCCGAGGCGGATGTCGAGGACAACGCGCGCGACGAAATCCCCGAGGCGTTCGTGAGCCAGGACGTCGACGCGATGGAGGATGCCTTCGATAACCTGAAGGAGACGCTCGCCTCGCGCTACGAGGAGGACGACATGGAAGCGCCCGCGCCCGAGGAGATGGAAGCGGAGGGGCCTGCCGAGGCGGAAGAGCCGGAGGCCGCGCCCGCGCCGGCGGAGACCGAAGCCGAAGGGCCTTCGGAAGCCGCAGAGGCGCCCACTTCGGGGGAGACGGAGGCTGAGGGACCGGTTGAGGCCGAAGAAGCGCCCGAGGATGCGCCGGAACCGGCTGCGGCGGAAGAGGCCGAGGGCCCCGCCGAAGCCGAGGAGGCTGAGGAAGCGGCGGCGCCGGCTGAGGCTGAGGATGCGGAAGAGGAGGAGGCGGCCGCCCCGGGACCCGCTGAGCCCATTCTGTAATCACACGCCATCGATTCATAGAACTCTCTCGCGTTTCGTCGCGGGGCGGTGCGTGACGAATACAGTACGTGACGACCGCGTCGACTTCGAAGCGCGCGCTCGCGCGAAAAAAACCCCCGCGGCGAGGAAACTCGGGGCGCGCTCAGGACACAACCTGCCCGCCCGCCGCCTTTTCCTTGAGCGACCGCACCTCCGCCTCGAGCACCTTCACCTTCTCCTGGTACATGCGCTTCATCTCCGAGCTGTCGGCCAGAGCGCTGAGCAGCGTGTCCTTCTCGCTCTCGAGCTTGGCGTAGCGCGACTTCTCCTCCTCACGCGCCGCGCGCAGCGACTCCGCCATCTGCGCCTCGAGCTCCGCCTCGAAAACCTCGCGCGCCGCCCGCTCATCCTGCAGCTTCGCCAGCGCGTCGTCGCGCGCGGCGTTCGCCTCGCCGATGGCCTGCGCCGCGCGCGTCTCCACCATCGCCTTGATGGTCTCCTGGTCCACCGCGAGCGCCACGGCACCGGGCTCGGGCTTGGGCCCGGCCTCGCCGTCGCCGGCGGCGCCGGCGGCGCCGGCGGGTTTCTCCTTGGCCGGCGCCGGGCCGCACATGGCGAGGACGTTCCCCGCCTTGAGGTTCCAGACGTCCTCGTCGCCGACAGCCTTGGCGAGCTCCGTCTCGAAGATGCGGCCCACCTCCTGCGCGAACTCGTACACCTGGTGGCCGGGGGTGTTGTACGTCCAGGCGTTGTAGAACACCTGCCGGACGTCCGCGACGAACTTCTGCGGCCCGTGCGCGCTCCCCTCGGTGCGGTACTCGCCGTTGTCCAGCTTGGTGGCCACCGTGCCAAAGTCCATCGGGGTCTTGATGATCTCGTAGTAGTCCAGGACGCCCCAGTACTCCGCGTCCACGGGCTCGTTGAACGCCCACGAGTTCTTGTGCGACATGCATTTGCGTAGGACGCGCGGGAAGAACGTCCGCAGATCCACCTTGGCTTTTCCGCCGCCCGCCGCCGCCGCGGCGCGGCGCGCCACCCACGCGTCGTCGTCGTCGCTCCCGTCGCCGTCGGATCCGATT
>Ga0206682_10003954_pt1 | contig 12320 bp, 20 predicted proteins | sample M240m12015metaG_FD_155444 | JGI IMG/M metagenome (GOLD analysis project Ga0206682, IMG submission 155444) | Ammonia-oxidizing marine archaeal communities from Monterey Bay, California, United States - M2 40m 12015 | ecosystem: Environmental > Aquatic > Marine > Intertidal zone | place: USA... | reverse complement strand
GGGTTTTGTACACGGGGAAATATATGACCCAAAACGATGGGATAGTTAAAATACCATATTTTATTCCCCTATATAAAAAACCAATGTCATAATATAATTTACGGTTTAATTGATAGTTTACTCTTAATGTATCAAGTGGATTACATATTAATGTTGAAATTATTCCCGCACTGAGTGCCGGTATTACTTCATTCATTTTTTTTACATATTAATATACATCGTTTTTAAATAGATTTTGAAAAATGAATTAATTCATCGGTTAAACTTGCAAGCCTTGCATTTTTAAAACTTCCATAAGAATTATCTTGCATTAAATATAAAAATTCGTTTATTTTTGGCACGTCCGATTCCTTAATATTCAAGATAGTTGGTTTATAGTTACTAAAATTATAAACTTTTTTCATTTCATTTAAATTATCCCTGGTTTTTTTAGTATTAGACAATTTTTTAAGAACTGTAAAATATATACTTAATACCAATTCAGTAAATATGCGCTGACAAAAAGAATCGTTGAAACCTCTTTTACATCTAAATGCTATATTCTTTTCGATATTGGATGATATATCTCCCTTACTAAATATGTCCTTATAAAATTTTATTCTAAGTTTATGATCTAGTTTACTCCCAAATTTAAGTAGGGTACCGTATTGGTCATTAATATAAAAATTCATTGGGGTTTGTTTTGTTTTTTCAATGTCCAAGCACCTGTTGTTGTAATGATAAATTAAAAGATTAAGTAATTTATTGGGGATTCTTGTATTTTGGGCGCCGCCACTTGCCCACCATCTAAGAGCGCCACTATTGTGTATACCGTAATGATATGAATAATCGGCCGGTTTTTTAGACAATGGTTTATATCTAACTGTTGAATGCGCCCCCCACGGAAAATAACTACAGTGTATAACCCACATGCCATCTCCATATGCTACACTTTCATCAGCCATGCTCACCCCGAATTTTGTGACTCTTTTCATCGGATCTCTTTTTTTCTTAGAACATCTATTCTTAAGTTGAGCCTTTGTAAGTTTTTGAACTAACTTTGGCGTCTTTGAGTCTACTTTTTTACTGGGTCTGCAATACGTGACTTTTTTGTTACTTTTATTTCCACAAGATTTTCTTTTAGGCCATGCGCAAGCATCTACCCATTTCTCTTTGTACCAACGAGATAAATTAGTTTTACCTTTTGAACCGGTATATTTCCCACCTTTTGCTTTATATTCTCTAACAAGTCTTCCGGAATCGTATGCACCCCATCGACGACCTTTTATCGATCGTTTAATTTTCGATTTTACGGATGAATATAATTTTTTATTGACCACATTATCTGGTATTTTAGATTTACCAAAATAATTTGCGAGTATCGGAGGCGGATCATATTCTTCTTCTATCCAAACTTTTGCCCGCGAGTACCAATGGATTCCGCCATATGGCTCAAAATCTACAAAATGTCCCATCATACCCAAAAGAATTTCTAAACTACCTCGTAATTCAGTGTAATAATCCCATTCATCGGGACCGTAGTAATTGTCTTCTGGATCATTAAAATCAATTAAATTTATTACATGTGATATACATCTATACCAAAAAACATCAGTTTCTAGATCTTCTTGTGTTAATATATCTGCTGCTAAATTAAACCATTTAAATGTGAAAGGATCATCTGGGTTTAAAACAGACCAAGGAGCATTCCTTGTTCTTTTCTTTTTTATTAGTAAATCTTTTAAATATAATGAACTTTTAGTGTAATTTGATGTTCTGGTTCTTTGAGTTCGTCCCCTTTGTATTCTTTGTATATCAGACGCGGATACATTTTGCTGTATAATATTTTGAATATCTCCGGGTAAAATATCAAGATAATTGCTATTTGTATTATTGAACGGTATAATAGCTCCAAATTTTAATTTTTTACTGCCAGATATCCCCTTTGGAAACTTACCCGTACGATTATAAGCATTAAGCCTTCTCTTGTAATCAGCGAGACTAGATTTTAAACTGGGTTTATTCCAGAGTATATACATAGATAAATATCCGGCCCTCATTGGATCTCCGGTTTTAAGATCTTTTTTATGACGCGATATGTATCTTTCGCGCCGCTCCTTGTCTTTATGAATGGTGAAGTCAGACATTCCTGCTGCACCGAACTTGCGAGTGTAAATTTTACCATTTTTTTCAAATGTTATTTCATATTTTTTAGAATTTCCTTTTAATTTTTTAAAACTTTTTACCTTTATCATTTGTTGTTAACCAATATTTTTTAAATGCTCTTAAAAAGATTTTTAATTTCTTCATTCGGGTAAATATAACCGAAATCGGGTTGATCTTCATGACCTTCTTTTAACAGATTATAATCCCCTGTACTAGTACAAAGCTGATAAATGTTAAAATTATCTTTAATATCAAACTTTTCAGTTCTGCAAGAAAAATTAATAGATATACTACCTTCAACCCCGCTAATAATTCTATGAAATATTCCGGCAGGCCAAACAACCATTGCAGGGCCGTCATAATATAGTTTATCATTTTTATAAACTCTATCAGGCGATATTATAAACGATGCTTTAGTTTTTGTAATTGGATCAAATATGTCAATATATCTAGTTCCCTGTAAAACTAGGAGATTATCGTCTTGTCCGGGATGCATATACCATGGTCTTTTAACAGGAACGTGAGAATCCTCCACAGGACCGGGTGAAATAGAATTTGGTCCATGAATTACCCTATCAATGCCGCTTATTTTAGGAATATCAGAGGGTACCATTTCATCAAATTTTACACCCTGTGTTCTTCTAAGCATTCTAAGAGGGATAATACGGTACATTTGTTTATTTACTTGTTTATTTATTTATTTTTTAAGTAATTTTTTTTTCAATTTATATCAGATTTAATTTCAAAATTTGGAAAGACACTATTTAAGTAATTTATATCTCCATTTATATAATTACTTAATTCAGATTTTCTATTCTTAAGTATAATCTCATGCCTTGTTAGACCATCTTTATAAACAGAGGGTTTAATATCGTCATTTAAAAAATAAGGAATAAAGGACGACACAAAAATAATTCCCGCTATTTTTTTAGCATGCATTTTATCGTTAGGAGGAGGTTCACGGGGGTAATGTAGTTTAAAACTTGAAATTATTGATACATTTAACAAAATAATTATTAATAGCATTATACATGTGTAATAATAATTATTTTTAATTTTATATTATTTTTAATTTTAATTTTATATTATTTTTTATAAGTCCATTTATCAACGTGTCCTTCTATAATAGTTTCTTTTCTAAATGAAAATCTGTTAAATAATTTGTCTATGTTGTCTAGATAATCCAATATATACGGCTCTCCAGACAGCATTAAATCAGATGGAATATAATCGGTTGAAATGTCTACTATAATTATATTTTTTTTTGCGAGTCTAATTGCGTTTTTAATTATGTTAACGTGACCTTCTTCCGGTATTTCATGAAAAGCAAACATGCAGGTCACGATATCAAATTGATTATCATTTCCGTATGTCTCTGCATTACCAAAAGCGTAACGACTCCCTGGATTAAAAAAACCGGCATACCTTAACATTTCTTTAGATGTATCAACGCCTACATGTCCCGGCTTAGTTGAAAATCCAGTTCCACAGCATAAATCACATATAATTCCGTCTGCGTCTGTATCACTATAAATTTTTTTACGAATATTTACACCCGAATAAGCCTTAATATCTATAAGTTTAGTAAAAAAGGGGGTAGAAATGGCATGAACATTACCAGAAAAGCCGGTATTTCCTAAACTATGGATAATAGGATTGTACCAGTATGGTTGTTTCAGTGAAAATATAAATACATTAATTAAATTTATCATCGTATTTGTTTTATTTAACAATGATGTTTATTTTTAAGTGAATTTATTTATATTATATGGAGATAGATAAGAATCTTTACATACTTTTCTCGTGTTTCCTAATTCATTTGCGGTATAATCTATACCTTGAAGTATCTGTTTTTTCCTGTCCTTTTCGGTTTTACCCAATTTTACCCTTTTCATAAACTTTAAAAAAATTTGATTTGCTTTATATGTACGTATATCTTTACACGTTACACTTGAATTAACTTTATTGCGCAAAAACGTGTTTAAATCTGAACTTGTTATACATTTTCCTTCACCATCATAAAACAAATTTTGTCCTTTTATTTTCTTAACACGGCGTATAAAGCTTAAACTCTTTTCAGATGAAATGTTTTTAATGTGTTGAATACCTTTTTTACCAATAAAATTTAATTTATTGCCATTAAGGTGACTTTTAAGAAGCGTTGTTATTCCATAAGACCCGTTTTCTTTTTTATACATTTCATTGCCAACGCGAATGTTTAAGTCCTCCATTAGTTTAATTACATTTGCAATTACACAATCTCTTGAAAGGTCGTTTTTTTTAATAAAATTATCAATTACCCTAGAGTAATGATCGTAATTAAAATTATCCATCTTATTGAATTTAATTTTCTTTGATTTCTCGGTCCATACCTGATTGTAAATATATTGTTTTCTACCTTTCAAGTCGTGTCCCGTAGCCTGAATTTTTGCATTTTTAGACATGTCAATTTTAACAGAGGTCCACATCGGGGGTATTTTTAATTTTTTAATTCTTTCAAGATCTTCCAGATTTTTAGTACTGTATATAAACCCGGTTTTAGTTTTACGTCTTGTTATATACATTCTTAATAATTCAAAGATATTTTTAATTTATAAAGTAAATGTTCAAAGATGTAAACAATTAATATACTTAGAATTATAAAGGATAAAATATGATTTAACTAAGTATAATGCCAGATTGGAATATTCTTTTAATAGATGCTTCGGCCAGTATGTCTTCAAATAGTGAATCGGTAAATAAAGGCATCATAGATCTTTTTATGGAACAAAAAGACAATGAAGATCGTTTTACATTTTTAACATTCAACACAGATGTTAAATGTGTAATCGATACAAAATTCAATAAAATTAACTCCCGGTATATAATTAATTCAATAACAAATAAAGGTTTAACTTCGCTGTATGACGCGATTGGTTATGTATATGAAATGATTGTTTCTGATGTATACGAATATATTTCGTTTACTGTTATAACAGATGGATATGAAAATTCAAGTAGAATACACACGTTAACTTCTCTCAAAAATCTTAGAGAAACAATTGATAAAAAATATAAACTGAATGTGTCATTTATATGTGAGACCCAAGGGGTATTAACGCATAATTCATCTATTATTTCACATGCAAACGAATCATGCGAAGTATCGGGTGATTATGAAAAGGCTTTCAGAACAGTTTCTCGCACAATGTCAAGGGTCTTGTATCCAAGTTTCAACGCAAGTTATTCAATATCAGAAAAAAATGAATCTGGGTATGAACCCCTTATCAAAAGACAAAAGTCTTACAGTAAAAAAACTAGGCCCTTGACCCCGAATCATCGTGTTGTAAGATTGTGTAAGTATTTCGCGAATTTATTGAAATGTAGACATCCTTGTCATTATTAAGAACTTTCATTATTTTCTTCTGATATTTTTTATTTTTTTTGCGCTTTCTTCTCTCTTCAGTTCTATCCATTGCTGTCATTTCATATTCGGTATCATTGTATTCATTGTATTCATTTTCACGTTCGTCATAAGAGTCTGGATCTTCTGTAATTTTATTTCTACAGAATGGGCACTCATTTTTCTTAAGACACTTATTACAATCTGAACATAAAAAATGAATACACGGTAAAAATATTATATTTTCTAAGTTTTTATTTTCCATACATATAGAACATTCTAACTCCATTTACTTTAAGTTTATATTTTTTTTAAGATATTGCAATAGCAAAAGCACCGAAGAGAAAAATTATAATACTAATTGCAGTTCTAAATGCTATAGTTACACTATCATACATAGCTTCGTATGTTATAGAGCCAGGGCCGCCTTCGACTTGCACTGCGAGATCTCCGTCCTCACGGGATTGCGGTATATATTCATCCCCACCGTCAATGTCGTTCATCATGAGAGGTGTGTAAGTAAAGAACAAGAGTGATACAACTAAAACGAGTATCGATATCACTTTACCGGTATAACCATATCGTTTAAGGAGTTTATTGCTGCCTATTCCAAATAAAACAGATAGTAGTGCTTCTAGAAAAGTGTTCATTTTATTAGATATAAATATATTTAATTAAATTTAATTAAATTAAATTAAATTAAATTAAATTAAATTAAACATAGAAGATGTTTGTAGCTTAGAACAAGGAGACCGACGGACCTCGCGTGCGGACATTCATGGGAACAGGTTTAAGTCCTAAAACATTAACCATTATATACGACAATATAAAGAAACCAACAAAGTAACTTCTTAAACCTACGTAAACCGGCTTAAGATCCGAATCGTAACGGGTATAATTAGGAATTTGAACAAAAACCCATGACCCAATAATCGCGCCGGTAAGTTTGGCTTTTTCTGCATCTAGACCCGCGGTTACAAGAACAAAGTAAAGTAATATACCGATTGCACAGGATACTAAAATCTCCGTAAGAAAATCCATTTATATATTAGTGAATATAATAATTTATTATATATTAACATTTCCATTTTGCATAACAATTTGTACATGTCACATAAGTAGTCATTGGTTCATCTGCTGAACGCGTTTGCAACTGATAATATACAGTCTTCATGGATTTACATTTATTACATTTAAACATACCATCTTCTATTTCTATCTCTTTCACTATATTTTTCTCTAAATTTTTAGATTTTAGACGGGTCCATAATTCAGGATAAAGTTCATCCCTTGTTAATTTGACGAATGAATATGGATCAATGTGCCCATTTTTAATCTTTTGAACAATTGTAGGCGCATTAGGTGTATAAGACATATTTGCCAAGAGTCTTCGAGCATTCTTGGCGTAATAGTTAACAAAAAAATTATTATGCCATTTTAAGGGTGTATCATTTTTTTTAGCCATTTCAATAGCGTTATTGAATACTCCTTTTTCCATGTTAATGACAATAATATTGTCCTGCGCAATATCTAGAAATTCTGCCGTCTTTTTAATGAAGATTTCTCTACGATAAGACATAGCAATGATTACATTTTTATTACATTAATGTATCTAATAATAATTAATTTATGTAAAAAAAGTTATAAATTAAAATATAATATTAATAATAAATAATGGAAAACGTTGATGAGATGGATGAGGGTCTCCTCGATGTCGACTTGGACGACGGCGCATCGGTATCACCCGCGTCCGAGAACCCATCTATAAACTGGACGCCAATCCTGATTGCACTTGCATTTTTAATTGTATTTACATTTATTATTATGAATCCTATGGGAATACAATTTCATAAATTAATGTATGGAAATTCGTTTGGTATCTCAGAATTTTCTTATAGGCCACCGGCCGCTGCACTTATGAGTGCTTAAATTACATTTTTTAAATATATTTAAAAATGTTATACATTTAAATTAAATATACACAAGTTAAATAATAGTATGATAAGACGACTGTTTATTGAAGAGGCCGAACATTGTGCACAGAAATCTGACATGAATTTTAATCATGGCGCAGTAATTATTTATCGCGGAAAAATTCTGTCATCTGGGTATAATTATTACCACGACTATAAATTTAATTCTAATTATAAAGAGTCTGTACACGCAGAAGTCAGTGCAATCAATAATGCACGTAAAAAAATTCCGGCGAGTGAACTTAAAAAATGTGAACTTGTTATAATTAGAGTTAATAAAAATGGGGAACACTTGAATTCTAAACCTTGTTGTCATTGTGAAAAATTTATAAATAGATTCAGTATTAAAAAAGTGTTTCATTCTTAAAGAAACATATATTCGCCATCAGATACAAACCTGAAATAATTGATAAATTAGAAAGTGCAGGTTTATACTTTAAGGGAAATGCGTAAAAGATAAGAGTGGCTAAAACGGTGAATAACATTAAACCGTAAATTCCATATATAGCTATGTTGGGATCTTCGTAAAAACTGCCGTATATAACAGCAAGAGACGAAATTAATTCAAAAAATCCAGCAAAAAGAACTATAACCTGACTAAATTCTGAAATACTTTCAGGTAATTTAGTCGCTAGTCTAACAGACTCAGATGTACCAAAAGAAGAAATCTTGGTTACACCGGAAAGCATAAACATCAACATAAATAAAATGATAGAAGATAACACACTAAACTTCATTTAATTTAATTTATGTATTAAAAATATTTTAATTGTTAATAATTTAAATTAAATGTAATTAAGCTTTCGCCCGGGATCGAACCGGGGTTAGTGGATTCAAAGTCCACGGTCATTACCTCTAGACCACGAAAGCTTAATTACATTGTAAATTAATATACTCCTCCATTCGGGATCGAACCGAAGACATTGCGGTTAACAGCCGCACGCTCTAACCAACTGAGCTATGGAGGAATGTATTAATTAAAATACGTTATTTATGGGTTCCCTAAGGATTTTTTTTAATCATATCATAAATCATGTTAGCAAGTGCTTTATCTAATTCAAGAAGTTTTTTTAATTTTTGCGGATTTTTCATAATTTCTTGGACAAATAATGCATGTTCTACAGTATCCATTGGTAATAATAACTATACCATTTCTTTATATTAATTATGCGTCTGATACCTCCTCTTCCTCGTCTTCGGAATCTACGATAGAATACCCTGATAGTTTATTACTCTTGTAGATCTTTGCTTGGACTAGTTTATAGCCTACACCAAACTGGGTCTTACCTACAAACCAAACACCTGTAGATTGGATAAGACACACTGCTTCACAGCCTCGGGGAATAGCATCAGTGTTAATTTCGCCATTCCCGTCTAGAATGTTGATAGGCTTCTTATTTTCATCGTATAGATGGAAAAGTGGATCACCCTTCTTCATATCAAATGGAAGCTTTACCTTAAGATTAGAAGGCCACTTTGGATCTTTTGGAAACTTCTCAGCAGACTTATAAAACTCATTTACAAGTTCACTGCTCAACTTCTTACCAAACCACGAATCACTCTCCTGGGGCATAGCCTTAGCCTTTTCATCGATAGAACGAATATTACTAGTTAGAGTATGTAGATGTTCATTCTGCGTTTCCGCGTTGGCCATGGACAATGAAATGTGATACTTTACTGGGCCATTATCAGGGTTTGAACTGTCGATACCAAAAGGAATGCGCACCCTGCAAGTTTGAAGGAAAAATGGACCGGGATTTTCATTGTTATTGTAATTCACGAGAATACTCTGGCCGCCTAGCTTGTTTGTACGCGGAGGAGAGAAAGTAACCAAATTCTTATCAAATTCGTTTGCGAGTAGAATATTGTTGCTGGCCATTGTGTTTCTGTTGATAATTATATCTATGTTTTGTCTTTAAGTAGGTTAAAATTCTGTAAAAAAAATACATAGTTTGTTTAAATGTACGTATTATTACTAATAATATTGGTTATTTTGTTAATAGAAATATACAGTTTAATTCCGGATAGAAAGAATTATATTATCGACGATAAAATTAATGTAACCAATGAAACTAACGCGAAAACCAAGGATAAAATAAATACAACTAAAGAAATTAATTTTAAATTCAACGAATACCTAACTAAAGAGGGTATCAATGTATTTCATTCGCCGGGAAAAATTTTAATTAAAGATAACTATAACATTATTTTAAAATACAATGATGAAAATATACTAATGGAAAAAGACAGTATTTACACTATTAATGATAATTTCGAAATTGAAATAATAAATGTTAATAACAATGATATTATATATTATTATATTAGTTCATGAAAACAATTTATTGCACTGGGACGCATAAAATAACGGTTATAATTTTACATGGTTACAACCAAAATGTATCAGATATCGAATATATGACAGACTTAATTGACCGCGCTTTTATAAAATGGGTCATTCTAGAAGGTGAATATATGAAATGGTACGATTATTATACACAAAGAGATAATCATTACCGACACGATAAAATAAATTATACACAATTTATACAATCATGTGAATATCTTAAGAAGACTATAAATTATGAATTAAGATCTATAAAATCCAAAAATTTATACTTAGTAGGAATTTCGCAGGGTGGTACAGTATGTATTAATACGGCGATTAATTTAAACGTGTCTCTAGGTGGGATAATATGCATAGATACTATATTTTTATCAGATTACATGTCTGACATCTCTTTCGTAAAACAGACGTTCTATGCATTAATTTCTACAAAAGACAAAGTGTATAACCCTAATTTTCAAAATATATGTTATGATATTATTCGATTTTTAGGGAATGAAATATATATCACTAAGAGAACTAAAGAACATTGTAAAGACACAATAGAAATATGTAATTACATATACAGCATTTTACAAAAAAATAATTTACTTAAAAATTAAATATATAAATGAGTATAAATCAGTATGAATACATATGATGAGTATGTAAATGATGGCCGCGCCGAAATCGACTTGAATCTATTAGAACTTTTAGAAGAAGAACGTAAATGGACAGTCATTTCTAAATTTAAAAATTTTATTTCGAATGAAATCGAATTTGGCGCTATCAAAAATCTATCCAGTGAAAAAATTTTAAATATAATTGAAACAACCACTTCAAATTATAATAAAAAAGAATATCCAGAATGGCATATCACTATCCTCATTGATTTTATAAATGAACTTGGATACACTAGTTTTAATCTTAACTTTGTAAAGAATGTTTATGAAAACATTTACAAAACGATGTACATTTAATCAAATAAATTTTCTTTAAGTCTTTTATTAGAATTGTAAAATTTATCGTATATTTTAGATTCATTAAGTATGGTTACGGTACTTAGATTACTTTTGTCAGAAAGTTGGGATAATGTAAAAAACTTTTCCGGTATATTTTTTGAAATATAATAAATCATTCCATATAATTGTTTATCTTTCAAAGGCTCTTTTAAGTAGTCTTTCATGTTACGTTTAATTACTTTAATTTTATTCTGGATTTTTTCAGGAATTTCTATGTCACTTTTGGAACCAATTGGTATAGATATATACTTTTCAAATGAAGTTCCTTTAAAAAGATCTTTCAGTCTAAAATTATACGAGTATATATCTCCAATAAATGTATCCGTGATGCTCGATATGCGCTGAATAGATACATTTAAATTATTATAAACTATAGGGTAATAGATTACCCACGCCAAAAGAGCTTTTCTTTCTTTTCCAGTCATTGTTTTATTCGTAATTAACACATTATACCACATTGATATTATTTCTTTCTCTACTTTTTCGAATGAAATCGGGTTATAATATTGTCTCAATTTATCTAAAATTTCTGTTAGATTTCTAATTCCATTGGATATTCTTTGATCTTCTGCGTCATTTGACAACCAAGTATTAAGTTTTGAAAGGTCTCTCGAGACCATTTTACCGTCTTTCATAACATTTATTGTTAATGTTCCCGGTTCTATAAAAGTGCCAGACGAAAAATTTATATCCTGTTTGAATGTTTTAAAAGGGTTTCTATTATTGCTCGATTTTGTTGCACCGCATTTATTACATATCATCTCATGATTTGTAAATATAATATCACTTGTTTTACAAATATCACATATATCAGGAACTGAATTTACATTTGTATTTATATTTACATCAGGATCTGAAATTATCCCCTGTTTTTTAAGGCAATCTAATAAGTATTCTTTTTGATCTGTAACACTCTTATCAGATATTTTCTTTTTAATTAATATCGCTGTCAATTGTTTTGACATACTTAATTATAATTAATTATTTTATTTTGTAATTGTAAATTACAATGCAATTATTTTACGAAGCGGTTATAGTAGGAATAGTGTTTGTTATATTTGGTAATATTGCCGCATTTCTTGTGGGTCCATTTTTCAAGGTAAATCTTCCAGAAGAATGTAAAAACTGGAATAAATTTTATGCAATGGAAATAACTCTTTTTGTGGCCGGTATTCTTGGTCATCTAGCTTTTGAAATTTCGGGTGCTAATAAATGGTATTGTAAAAATGGGTTTGCATGTAAGAGATAAAAAATAAAAAAAAATAAAAGATAAAAAATAAAAAAAAATAAAAGATTAAAAATAAAAAAAAATAAAAGATAAAAAATAAAAAATAAAAGATAAAAAATAAAAAATAAAAGATAAAAAATAAAAGATAAAAAATAGAGTAAATATAACAACAAAGAGCCCACGCGGGGGATCGAACCCCGAACCTCAAGATTAGAAGTCTTGCGCGCTATCCAATTGCGCCACG
>Ga0206682_10003952_pt1 | contig 12328 bp, 6 predicted proteins | sample M240m12015metaG_FD_155444 | JGI IMG/M metagenome (GOLD analysis project Ga0206682, IMG submission 155444) | Ammonia-oxidizing marine archaeal communities from Monterey Bay, California, United States - M2 40m 12015 | ecosystem: Environmental > Aquatic > Marine > Intertidal zone | place: USA... | reverse complement strand
GATGAAATGCTTCACGCGGACGTGGAAGCCCAGTGGAGAAAAGGGAAATTGTACAAGGTGTGCAACAGCAGCGAGTTTGCAAGGCAACTTGCCACCAGTTGCTACGGTGGATTTTTGGGAAGCACGGAGGAGGTGGTGGAGAATGCGAGCAAGATGCTGCAAGATGTCGAGAAAAAAAGGCGCGAGCGCGGGGTCAAGGCCAACAAGCGGAGGGCGCTGGCGCTGACCCACGGCGCCCAGTATTGCATGTGGTGGACCCATCGCCCCCACCGGGGGCACTACCAACAGTACCTGGCTGCGTGCAAGCGACTGGTGGAAGAGACCAATGTCGTCCATTACCTGGTGGAGACGCCCACCCACATCGAGCGTGTCGATTTGTACTTGGAGTGCCTCGTCACGACGCCCGTGCCCTACATCCGGGGTAAGGTAGACGTGAACGTTTTGAAGCGATTTTCCAACCGGGTGTTAGACGTGGCACTGCAGCAGCAACACACGGCTGCTTTGGACGAGCAGCTGCTGCACCTTCTGATGATGGTCTACTTTGTGATTATGAAAGTGGAGCGAGAAGACCAACTGCACGTGGGATGTGCCTACCGTACGCTGGCCGAGGCGGAACTGGAATCCATGGTGGCCGTGGTGCTGGGACAGGGCAAGTGGCATACCTTTCAATACGTGGAGCGATCCGAGACACACGGGCGGTTAGAAGTGGAGGGAAAAAGTTGTTGGGTAGCGTTGGAAACGTGCTGCATCGTGCTGCATAAATAAAAAAAATTAATTTGTTTTTAACTATTTACAATCTCGTTCAGTATGGCTTCCTTTCTCTCTGGTGACAACCTGCCAAAGGCTTCTGCTATTCCCGAGGCGGTGGTCATGGCCCTGGCTTCCGGCACCCTCCGACGCACCTCCTCCATGAAGTGCAGGGCGTGGTTCTTGAAATTTTCCATGAACGCCACTTTGACCTCCCGTGGCCCTACTACCCGTTGCAATTTGTATGTATTGCCGTTAATAACAACGGCGCTGTTCCTCGTAAAGGTACCGCGAGTAACCTTGACCTGAATTTCCCTTTTCGCAACATCCTCTGCCAACACGATTCCCATCGCGCTGTTTTCCGCTGCTTTTACCACATTTCCTTTCACAAATGTTCCCGGTTGGTTCAGCGTCAGCGTGCGCAGCACACTTTCCCCCCACATTTTCCGCAGCGTCTGATTAATCTTGGCCGAGTCCACGCCCGGATTTCTCAATCGCAAGTCCATGTAGAGCACGGTAAATGGGACGCAGTTGGCATTGGCTCCCGGCAGCTTGTAGTTCATATTAAACGCACATTGGTCGATCGGGGTAACGTATTTGATGGTAACATTTTCAGGCTGCGTGTTGTTTTTTCCCAATGCATCTTGCAGCGCCAAATTGAGTTTTTCCGGCGAGTAATACATGTCTTTAAATCCGTTGGGATCAAATCGTTCTACCACTACGACGCCCCCCTGCTGCTTAAAAAAGACCAAGACATTGGCATGGGACTCGCTGCCTGCCAGCTCCACGTACACCATGGCAAATGTATACTTTTCTAGGGCCTCGAAGGCTTTGGTCAACACTTGGGTATTTTCCAACAATCCAGGGCTCATCACGGTACCTTCGTCGTATACTGGTGGCGTCCATCGCAGCTTTTGTAGCAAATTTCCACCCGGAAACGACAAGACCTTCATGTTGTTCATTTGCTTCATGCGCTTAAAGACAAACGTGCCAAGGCCCATATCAGGATTCTCATTGTTTCCTGTGTACGGTGGCATGGTGTCGTAGTCAGGGAGTTGCAGCGACTCCTCAGAAAACCCTACCGTTGGCGTGGACACGTACAACTTTTTGTATTGCTCGTTTGCTAACATAAAATTTTGATTGGACACCAATTCTCCCAGCTGAAATTTCTCCAAATTATCCTTCTGAGATATGTCAAAGCTGTACGACTTCATCCACTCATTCATGATATGAGCAATGCCTGCTACGTTGTCGATGTCCATCAGTTGCCGTAGAAAGTTGTCAAATGACAGTGAGAGCTTCAAGCGAATTCGTTTCTCGTCTTCTTCCTCCACCTTAAGCTGCTTGAAAATTTGCGCAATCAAGGCCAGCGACTGGTCAGAAGGAATGTGCGCGATATTTTGCAAGACACTATCCTGTTGTACCTTTTCCCCGCGGCACAGCAACTTGCCATTCTTTGAAATGGTTTTCAGTTCAGGGTTGTACGTGTACGCGCTGTTGGCCTTGGTAGAAATTATTTGTGGTGGGAATAAACTTTCATAAGTAAAAATACTGACGAAGCGGAGATTAAAGTTCTTCTCCGGTCCCAATTGGACAAGGGGCAACTCCAGACTTTTGCATTTTCGTGCAATACGCGCGGTTGCTTGCTCAAAGTCACCGATTGTGGACACAACTTCGCACAAGTGCATGTATGCCACGTTTAGTAGGTCAAGGCCCTCCTTGAAGGCCTCGTCGATAATAATGATGTGGGCATTGTTTACAGAGGCATTAAAAAAGTCTCGCATCATTTTCAACTTGAACGAGTTGTTGACGCCCAAGTTGTTGCCGCTGATTTCGTCCAGGTACATGGCGGGCTCCTTGTACAAGTAGACAACCCGCTTTTTTGGCGCCACGAACAGATCTACGGTGGTGTTCTTGTTTAGGTTCAACTGCACAACTTCCCCCTTGTTGTTGCGAAATTCAAAATGGTCCATGTTTTCCACGGTTGTTACGTTTTGGGGTACGTAGTAGCCGTTCGCAGCTTTTTTAGGCCACTTAATACGTACTTTGTTGCCACTTTCCCGTGTCACGCTGGCTTTTTTTGCCAACAGAAACCAGTTGTATGTTTTCCTGTTTTTTTCGTCGCGAGGTAGACGATTGGGAATGAAGTAGCCATGGGCAACAAAGTAAGGGAGCATGTTCAAAATCATATTGGTTTGGGTAAAGACGCAGTGACGCTGCCTTCCTCGCCCCGCGTCAACGTCGCGACCATCCAGCTGCAGAATGGTCTCCAATATTTTTGGAATCTTCACCATCTGGTCGGTATAGGTAGCGTACTTGTACACCGTTAGATACGACATGTAGGGCGTAGGAGTGGTGAAAGCTTCGGTGCCAGTGTAGTTGTACTTTTTCAAAATCTTGTACTCGGGGCGGAAAAATACGTGCTTGGCATCATGCTTTGATGGGTCGTACGTTACCACCTTGCAATGTGTGGTAGCAGGGTAGGTAAGTGGTCGCTTGACCCAGCAAACCTTGGCATTTGGTGGTATCACTGGAGCAACGTAAGCGGGGTCGTCCACACCATTGGACGTCGCATACCCCGGCACGTACCCTTTGTCCACGTAGGTAAATTTGGACTGGTAAAAGTCTCGAAAAGGCAAGGTGTATGCTACGTACGGTTCTTTTTGCTTCTTTAGCAAGTCGTGCAATGCATACAGCATGTCCCATATCAAAAATAATTGACGGCGATGGGCGTTGGATGGAGGATTGGGCGATTTGTCTTCCAATGTTTGCCATACCTCGTTGCTATAGTAATGCTTGACCATGGTTTCCACTGAGCCATACTCCATAAGCGCAACTTCTAACCGCTTTATTTCTTTAAGGCATTGCGGAAAATCGTCTTCCAAATCCTTGCAAAACCCCTTTTCCCCAGCATGCTGCAAGCGGATCCAAACGCACGTGTCTCTGTTGTAGCAAGTCTTCTTGCTTACTTTTCCGCAATTTTTTTTCGCAGGCATGGTTGCTTTTTTTATGAGGCTACAAAAAAAAATATGGAGTTTTATTTTCCGGACGATTTGTGGCAAATCATCAAGCAATTCGTCGGGTTTGAAAAGTATTACTTGGTGCCGGCAGCAAAACTACCTTTCACCGACGAGGTGGTCACCTACCTCTCCAATCGAAGTTTTCAAAAAGTCTACGCTATTCTAACGACCACGCGACCATTGGTCATTTGCCTCATCAAGGTTTTCCACTACATGGTCATGCACAACGATTGGATCCAGGCAGCCCGCCACGACACCTTGCTGTGGGATCGGTTTGCTTACATGCTGGCCGTTCGCAGCAACCGCTGCTTGGAAGACAACCTGTGCGGGTGCGGCGAGCAAGAGTGCAGCCGCTGCCATGTATTTAGATACTTGAGTGTCATGTCTCGCAGATTCTACATGGTGTACTTGGATTAAAAAAAATGGTCAATTTCTTGCACGCACATCGAAACGGTTACCTGGTTTTTTTGATAACAGTTTGTCATTTTTGTGACGTGCTTTTCCCTCGAAAACCTTTTTTATGGCCTCGTGGTGGAATTTGCTGCTGGCTTTTTGTACCGGTGCGTCACGGTTTGATAAATTTCTTTGGGCCAAACTCTTCCTGCATTCGAAATGCTCGAACTTTGCTGCCTGCAAAAACTTGTGCATGCTTGGTGCTGGTAGGAGGATTGCTTACATGTTTTCTAAAGTGTCTGGAGTGGTTGTTGGTCATATTTTATTTTTAAAGGGAATGTTTTTCTTCTTTTTATTTTAAACGAAAAGTAAACAAAAGTATCTTATATCTAAAATTTTTCAACAAACGCCTTGAACACTATCTCTGGGTCATCTTTACCAGGTTGGTATTGTCTCGCCATCAACAGTTGCACCCATACGTTGCAATCGTTGTATTTTTGCACGTCCAAATGCTCCACGCGGCAGGTGGCGTTGGGCGCCTGAAAAAATCTTTTGGCCAGGTCGCACCACGTCGCGGAATACCATTCCCCCATGGTTTCCGCGGAATTAAGGATGACAATGCTTGACTCTGTTTTTTCCGCCAGCACTAAATGCTGCCGTAAGTAGATGATGCAAAACTTTCCGCCGTTGTGTTCTCGTTGTCGCAACTGAAAACCGGGGGCCAGTGCAGTTGGATACTTGGCATCTAATGTTTCGTAACTGTCATTTTCGTAGTAGCCTATATGGCCTTCCATGACATCCTTCTTCAACACCTTGAACACCATTTCCCAGTCATCTGTCAAATTGCTTGGATCCCATCCAGGTGGAAGGGAAAAATCGTCAATAGAACTATCAAGCCTTCGGGCTACTTGATTTGCTCGCTCGGCTACCCGCCGTATCATCATGTACGTCTCTTTGGAATCTCCATCGTTTAATTTATTAATGTCTTCTTTATGGCGCATGCGCATTGCCGACTCCTGCAACCAGCGGGTAATACCGGTATTGTCTAGTTGGCATGTATGGACGCACGCTTCCAAGTCTTCTTTTCGCCAGCACAAGCCATTTCCACCTTGCAGTAAGGCGCGCTTTCGCTTTTTTGGGGAGTCTCCAAAATCCAATCGGATGCCAACATTTTTTGCTTCACTCCTTCGTGCTTCTGCGTTCTTTCTTCTTTGCTCTCGAATCTTCCTTTGTCGTTTTTCTCGTACATCGGTCGTGGACAATTGGCGTTGGCTTATTTCGTACGACAGCGGGTCGTTGTGCCCGTACTGATTGCCAAAATCAATGAATCGCAGCTCATTCGTAGCCAGCCGAACAACATTGTGTACGTTTAGCACGGGAGCACCATGACCATGTCCCCCTGATCGAAGCAAATCTCCGTGGTACAACCCGTGTTGGTGCAGCTGGTGCAGTTTGGCCATCACTTCACCGTTGCTGTCGTTTAACACTGCCTCCCCCATCTCCATGTCGATAAAGTACACGTTGTCGTCGAAAGTACCATACAAGATAATTTGTGGGTGAAAGTCGAAAAAATCGACCTCTTTCTCATCAAAGTCGCGACGGACATTGTTGAATTTTTCCCAATCTTCTTGATTCAGTATTTTTTTCACGTAAAATCGATTGTTCTCGTCTCGCATACGGTAGGTGCAGCCTCGAACTCCTTGGGGATAGACATAATCGATGTCGTACCCGTGGGTCAATAACCGCTGGCGTATGGTTTCACAATCCATGTTGGAAGTAATCGTTTTATTGTCGTTGGAGGAACTCATACTTTCACTTTGTGGTAGACCAACAAAAAAAAGAGTGCTGGTTAACCAAGTATAAAAAACCTTAATAAAATCGGGTTATCAGCAGGCACACAGCAGCAGTTGGCTAATACATATAATCTCAATGTTTATATTATTTACTATGAAAGTATACAATGAATACAATAATTATTACAAATGGGATGTAGGCGAGGGTGGTCAACATCCAGAATTTCAACCCTTTCGATTGAAACGATTCTTGAAGAAATTTTTTTCCAACGTAGTTGTAGCGCGCTCCTCCGTCGGCTGTGATCCCTGGTGTATGAACCATCAGCGGGTACTGTTGTTTGACATACGGTCTCCCATTTTTTTCCTTGACGTTGTGCATGGTTTTCCAAGGGTTGAACAGCATTTCTACGTACTTCATATACACACCTATATGTTTGTCTGGATGTTTATGGTCTCCAAACATAAAGTTAAAGATCATCTGGTTTTGTTCGTCAAATCGAACCTTAGTTCGTTGCGGAAGGTGATGCTGTAAGTAATCGTGCCATCCGATTTGATCGTCTTGATGATATTTGGCAATGTACGTATATGCCTTGAGTAAATCATTCGCCCACCCCATGATCCCTCCACCATTGACAAACAGCAATCGATCCGGCTGAACGGAACCGGAACAAGTCGGCTTGATACCTAGCACTTGTTTGTCCACGCATGCATAGTCCATGCCCAACAAGATATCACATTGGTAATTAAAGTGGATATTCTGGAATTCAGTGGGTGAACCAAAGACGAGGAGGTCATAGGAATCGCAAAAAATAACTAAATCACGAGGATTTAATCGTTGCAATGCACTGACAATCTTTTTACATCGCCAGGCCCACCCTTGCCACGCTTCGTTTTTCCCCAACACCCGCATCTGGGAGTCTGTCCATCCTGCTTTTTTAGTGGACTTGAGCCAGTTTTGAAAGTATGGGTTGTCAGGGTCGGTCGCCACCGTTATCAGTACAGTCTTCATCTATTTAATTGTTCATCAATATTTTTTTTCGTATAATTTTCTTACAAATACTGTTTTCCGAAAACCAACCTTTTTTACTAGTCAAATTATATTGCATGCTAATGCTGTGCGCATGCTACTAAATATTTTCCGGTGTACTCATGCGTTTTCGATAAAGTCATTTTTCGCATATCAATAACATACCCCATGGCAGAGGTTCAAAAAAAGCCACTTTTTTTTATGGCCAAAAGGTAAAGAAGATGAAACGTGGTAAACGTTGTCGTCCGGGAGATTGCACCAAACCGCTCACTTGCAGCCGAGAAAAAAAACGATGTTGGAAAACCAAGCAAATGAAGTCGCAGGGAGAGCCGTGCCAGCCGGGAGAGTGTTTTCCCTTGGCATGCAACCGCAAAACCAAGACCTGCGGCGGGAAACAGCGGCAGCTTCCGACGAAGAAGCAGCCCCCCCTGAGCCAACTGATGCAGCAGAACATGGAACTGCAACTCGAGCTGAAGAAAATGAGCCATAAGTTTGACGTGGTGCTGAGGGAGCTCCGCGACTGCTGCTCCAACCAACAACCCATGCAAATCCAACCAATGAAAGTGAGCGATTTGCCGATGGGCTTGCCAATGGGCATGCCAACCGCCATCAAACTGGCAGACTGGCCCACGAAAGAAAAAGAATTTATGGGGGTGGGAAAGGTGGTGGAGACAGACAATGTCAGCGTTCAAACCTCGAGTACCGATGTGCAAGACATTAAACAAATAATACCTGAACAAAAGGCATCACAAACACAAACGGATGATCCGATCATACCTCTAAAACCAAAAAGCAAAGATCAGGCAAACGATCCAATACCACCCAAGAGTCAGGATGCAGCAATTCAAACGCAAACGGATGATCCGATCATACCTCTAAAACCAAAAAGCAAAGATCAGGCAAACGATCCAATACCACCCAAGAGTCAGGATGCAGCAATTCAAACGCAAACGGATGATCCGATCATACCTCTAAAACCAAAAAGCAAAGATCAGGCAAACGATCCAATACCACCCAAGAGTCAGGATGCAGCAATTCAAACGGAGGAAGAAAAAGCAGAGGAAATTCAAACGGAGGATCCTCCTGAGCCTTTGAATGTTACCTGCAGCCCGGAATCCATACAAACCGCCATACAAATTTTCTGGCAACAGCAACAGCAACAGCAACAGCCAATAGAAAAAGCCGTGCTGCGAGAAGGCACCATCGTGGACAATCCGCGACAAATACTGTTGGAATTCGATCGAGACCTTGGACCTAATATTTTACAACTAATCAAGGTCTTCGTATATGTAAATGACGAGTCACGGACGGTAGAAACTCAAAGTATTGAGGGTGCATTTGTACGTTTGGACTTGACCGCTGAAGTCTCTCCAGGCCAAGAAGTAAGGGTTGCTTGCGAGGAAACTTCGGTGATGGAGAGTTTTTCTACCAACATTTCCAATTTACTGGTCGAGCCAAATATCGAACCTCCGATTAAGCCTGTAGAGCCTCTTATTGAGCCCACTGTCCCGAATAAACGTTGCCCACCGGTGTATCCTTTTTTCTGTCGCGCAGACTCTGCTTTGGGAAAAAATTCCAAAAGTAGGTGTGTAAAAGCAGCTGAAGATTGTGATATGAATTTAACTGTTTTAAAACTACAGAAATCTTCCCAAAAACCGTGGGTGAAGCAATGTACAGAAGATGGGATTGGAAACGAATGTCTGGAAGGTGGGGCCACCCTTGACGAATTGTACGCCAGCCTGACCAAGTGCGATCAATTACCGGAGGATTGGGAAACGTACATAGAGACGGCGAAAAATGGCATGGACGACGTAGACACAAGCATACGACCAACAAAACGGGACATTGAAATGATTTTACTGGAGCAAGTGATGGTGTACCAAGAAAAAGCGCAGAGCATTTACAACGATTGGATGGACTCCAAAGACGAAATAGAGACCTTAAAAACTTCGTGCGGTGGAAGAGCCAAAGAGCAACTTGAAGCTTTGGAGCGTATCGTATTCGGGGGGGTATTCGGAGCCAAAGAGACAACCATTCCAGGAATCGAAGGGTTTTACATGAAACCGCAAACGCGCAGCCATCGAAAAAACAACATGTTCCTTCACAACAAGGCAGTCAACACATACAAGGACATTTTAGCACTCTGTTTGCAAGGAGGAGCGGGTCAAGGCATCTTCCTCTACGAGATAGACGATGAGTACAACAAAATCAACAACGATGTTCCAACGGCAATAATGGACTTTCTGAACGACAATCGCTCCTACATCGACCGGCGCGTCGTAAAAACCGGAGGATCACAGGCCGTGGGGAAAGAAATAGTAGGCGATCGTGAGGTAGTACTGGTTGTGGATGGCTGGATGGCAGTGGGGAAGAAAAACACGTATTTGAGTAAATTTCGGTGGCTGATTGGGAAGGTGTGGCATGGTGCGTCGTCTGGAATATCAGGCGTGATTAATCTTGTCCGCACGATTAGTGGATGGGTTGGTGTCACCACCACCATCTTCGGGATAGCCACGTCTGTCTATTATTATTTTACCGGAACCGTCAACCAACTTCTCCGATACATGATACGATACGTCATTGTCCCCATCTTGTACGAATTGTGGAAACAATTTCCATGGGCAAGAGAAATCTTGGTCCAGTTGCTGAAACAAATAAGCCCAGGTGTGCTAAAAGAGTTGCTAAAAGAAACGTTCAAGGACATACTAAAAGAGGAATTGGAGAAACAAAATGAGGGAGACAACAAGAAAGACCAATGCAAACCATGCGATTGCACGGAAGACACTACCGACGACGACACCGGCGGGACGGCGCCTGAAATCAGCGAGGAAAATTTACAAAACGTTATGAATACATTGGATAAGTTGAAGCAGAACGCCGTCAATGCCTTAAAAACACTCGATACATTAGGCGAACAAGCCAAACTGTTGCAGCGGTACCTGCGTCATTACGACACCGTCAAAAAATTGTACCAGTATAGCCAATCATTTCAACGGACCATGGAATCGTTTTCCAACAAATATTCTGCTGCGATCGAGGAAGAGTTGGTCTCCGTAAAAGTTGATATAAAAAACATCAGCTTGCGGTTTCGACTTCGTCAAGATATCCAGCAGTATGTGCAACTTCAATTAAGAGAGTGGGGATTTATTTCCGCCTCTCGCTACGAATCCACCAAACAAGTTTTGCAACGAATGAAAGTGTACTACCCATCCTTGGCACCCCCACATGTTGATCGCGACTACCCCCTCCCTCAGGTCGGCCGTTTGCCCGACCCATCCCGATACAAAATCACGTTTTTGCCAGCATCAAAAACATTGGAAAGTCGAATCAATAAAGGTATGATAGAACGAATGCGTAACCACCTTTCGACGTACCCGGAGTGGCTGCAACGACCGTTGCTAACTTCCATGCAGCAGACCCCACATTCCACGGTCCGGTATGTTCTGAAAAAATACAGCATCGAGCTTCCGGAATTCGTCGACGTGGAACGGTACAGTATATTGCTGGAAAATTGTTTTAACTTGCCTCGCTCCAAAGCGGTGTCCATCTACGTGTACAAAGCCGAATGGCTAAGCACCGTCGACGTGGTGTCACAACAGATGGCGATCAACAACCAGGGTGGTATCTTTATGGGTCAGGACATGTATAAATTGGCTCCAGATTACTACAGCCCCCTGTTCGAATTAACAATAAGCCAAGAATTTATCGACATGCGGGAGCGCCTCCCTTTACACGATGCGTTGGCCCCTCGTCCCCCTCCAAACAAACTTGTGCAATTTATAAAAAACAACTTGACAAAAGAGCAAGCCTTGATAGTTGGAAAGAAAATCATGGGTTACACGATGGATTATCTTAAAAACAACTGGCGTGAAATATTGGCCATGTCGCTAGCAACATCGTTGGCACCTATGGTGGCACCCGTAAGTACTGTTCCCTACGTAAAAAACATGTTACCACTTGCAAAAGATTTGTTTGATGTTGCAACTGCATCCATGAATCAAGGCAGTATTGGCTTCAGTATTGAAACCAGTAAAAAAGTTGCCAAGCATGTGACGCTTCCACTCAAGGCAAAATTAAAGTATTACGCTCTACGAAGCACCGATACGATTCTCCGCAGCGGCTTGAGATATGCAAAGGCTGTACGGTTGGGTGGCGGCGGCTTCAAGCAGTCTATGGACCGGGTCAAACAAACCTACGGCTACCGAAATTGGCAAAAGTTAAAGGACCAGCCTGACTTCCAAGCCCGCGCTGCCATGCAGCAGTACCAAGAACCAAGCAGCCGGCGAGGGTTGATCAAGTGGAAAATTGCACTTCACGACTGGGACTACGCGCCTTTTGGGGAGTACAAAGACGCCGAGGAACGACGGGCAAAAAAAGAGGACTTGATGAGGCAAATCCAGCAAGAGCATCCGGAATTGCTCTTTCCACCGGTGCAGGTACAATCTTTTGATTACCTGTCCGACAAGCAAGTTCGATCAGCCTATGAGCGCCTTGGGATAAGAAAGTGGGGAGACATGGACGAGGACTTTTATCCTTCCGAAGAGGATGAAAAATTATCTTATGCGGATGCGGTTCGCCCCCCCTCCCGAGGAGGATCCGACTCCACCATCGAATTGTAATTGTCTTTAAAAAAATATTTTTAAGAGAGAATTTACCTTCATTTTACCTCGTCTATTTTTTTTGCACAAACATCTTTCTCCAAAAGAAAAAAATGAACAGCATTCAGTTGGCCGCACAAACCCCCATTCCTGTTGGGGAATACTTAACCAATTGTCGGTGCCGCTTCTGCGTCAAAGCTGCGGACCCACGTGGAAGATCCACTGCCCATTGTCCAGTTGAATCCGGATCCAACGAAACCGACCTTGCTCGTCCTTTACCAACACATCCGACGGCTCTCGAAACCGATTAATAGTATAGTAGGCGCCGTTGATCAAATACCGTTGGGATATATACAAGTGATGGAAAACGGCCAGTTGCTCGCGAGTGGTGGGATTGGGGCGAAAGAGAATGGTATCCTCAATCTCTCCATCGGCGTTGAAAGGTAGCGTCTCGAATTGCAGTGTCGCGTGGGATTGCACCACGATACCGTTTGCATCCACGCGCTGAACGGTGTATGCATTCTCAGAGTGTTTGATGACGTCCCCGGGCTGAACCGGCTGCTTCTCAATAAATAAAAGTTGGTGAGAGATCGGTTGCTGGTAATAGTGTAACCGGCTTGGGACTGCTGTCTCAATCTTCTTGACGCCGATCAGCTCCGCCACCTCCTCCAACGAGCCAAAGGAGGTGTTGCACATGGGGCATCGGGGAGGCGTCATGTTGTCCCGGAGCAAAAAGACGTTTTGGTCGTG
>Ga0206682_10003949_pt1 | contig 12333 bp, 7 predicted proteins | sample M240m12015metaG_FD_155444 | JGI IMG/M metagenome (GOLD analysis project Ga0206682, IMG submission 155444) | Ammonia-oxidizing marine archaeal communities from Monterey Bay, California, United States - M2 40m 12015 | ecosystem: Environmental > Aquatic > Marine > Intertidal zone | place: USA... | reverse complement strand
AATCATTAAGGGAAGCGAAAAGAGTTTTAAAGACGCAATTCTAAATATAGGTAAAGGAGTTCTAGAAGGTATAGCAGACAAACTTGCCGGACAGCTTACTGATATTGTAATGGGTACGGACCCCCTAATAAAAGCACAACAAGGCGCGTTAACAGTTGCGGGTGCACTAACTGAGGGAGCTACAGCAGTAGGAGCTGCAATTAAACAAGCTTTCAGAGAAGCAGCAGCATCAATGAGCACTACCGGAGTTCTGTCAGATGTGTTAATGGATAGCGACTTTGTAGGACCTCCAGAGCCTAGCAAGAAAAAAACCGGAGGAGCGCTAGCAGGTATAGGAGCAGGTATAGGAGCAGTCTTATTCGGAAGAAAAGTAAAAACTTCTGTAGAGGATGAGCAAGGAACAGTTTCTGAATCAGGGGTTAGCAGGGCCGGAGGTCTTTTCTCTCCTCTTATAAATTTCTTTTCAAAAACAGAAAATCCTTTCTTCCAAGGATTGAAGGGGATATTTTCAAAAGACAATCCTTTAATACAAGGCTTTGGAAAATTATTTCAAGGAATGATGCCTTTACTTGGTAAATTATTTACAGGAGGCATAGGAATGCTGGGTGGCTTCTTAGGTTTTGCAAATGGTGGAATGGTAAAAGGTGGATTCCAAGCATACGCAAATGGAGGCATTGCAACTAAACCTACACTAGGATTAGTTGGAGAAGGTAGATATAATGAAGCAATAGTACCAATGCCAAATGGGAAAGCAATACCTGTGGATATGAAAGGGGCAGGTCAACAAAACAATGTTACTGTAAATGTATCTGTAGATAGCCAAGGCGGGGCCTCAACGAATATGCAACAAGATTCGGCACAAGCAGGAAACCTTGGACAAGTTATTGCACGAGCGGTACAACAAGAACTTCAGAATCAAAAACGATCAGGAGGTATATTAAATCCCTACGGGGCCGCATAATGACATCAAAGCCACCCGAACTTAATGATAAGTCAGAAATCACTATAAGCATAGTCTGGTTACTACAAATTCTTGTTATAGTGTCGGTTGCTACTTGGGGATATGCAACTGTGATGGAAAAAATTGATAATAATTATGATGAAACAAAAAGCCTTAGAAGCAATCAAAATAGTTATGTATTTCCAGACATTAGAAAACTTGAAGAACAAGTAATAGATTTGCAAAAACAAGTTTTAATAATACAAACTGATTTAAGGTATCAAAAAGAAAATATAGGTAAGTAACCTACATGGAGCAACATAATGGCACTTGGATTTACAACATCAGCAACTTATGGAAGTCGTTCAATTTCTCCTGATAGAGGCATAGCAAGACAATCCAATCCAAGAGTTCTAGTGGCTAGATTTGGAGACGGTTATGAACAACGCATTGCGGACGGAATTAACTCCATAGATGAGATGTTCAATGTAACTTTTAATAATCGTACTGCTGCCGAAGTAGATGATATTACTGGATACTTTGCATCTTTAAAAGGAGCTACTTCATTTACGTATACAATACCTGATGATAATGCAGCAGGCGGAGAATTAGCAATTAAAGTAGTATGCCAAAACTATAGTCAGAGCTACCGTCACGATGGGTTTTATTCCGTATCAGCAACACTTAAAAGAGTTTATGAAGCATGAGCGAGTTAATTGAAGTAGTACAGCTACAAGAACCTGGGAGTGCATTAGTAGAGCTTTATGAGCTTACTATAGACGGTACAACTTTGTACTTTCATTCTGGATTAGAAGAAGATTTAAGCACTGTTCAATTTAGAGATCGCACTAGTCCTTATACTATTAGAGAATATATTGCATTTCCAATCATAATGGATGGAGTAGAACTTGGTGCAGATGGTGCTATTAATCGACCTAGCCTAACTGTTGCAAATGTAGCAAACACATTTTCAGCAGCTATTGGCAATATTAAAGCAGAAAATCTTGTCGGAGAAAGACTGACAAGGCGTACTACTCTTAAAAAGTATTTATATGGAGAAACAGGAGATGCTTCACCTCCTATAGAGTTTCCTATTCGTAAATTTATTATTGATAGAATTTCAGGAGAGAACAGCACCGCAGTAACCTATGAACTAGCAGCTCCTTATGACTTATCAGGAATAACTCTACCAAATAGAAAAGTTATAGGAAAATACTGTTCTTGGCAATATCAAGGCTATAGCTTAGATCAAAAGGGCGGCTGTATTTGGGATAAGAATAGTACAATATCTTATGCAGATGGCTCCGGCGGTGTCAATACGCACAAGGCATACTTTACAGAAGATGACGCTCCAATAATCCCTTCCGGCTCTACAGTTGCAGGAGATTTCGAAACGTACACTACTTATAGTTCTGGCACTTCTTATTCAGTTGGACAGTACGTAGAGTATAATGATGGAAATCAAACAACAGTATGGAGATGCACTCTTGCTAGTACTGGAAACGCTCCAGGATTAAACTCTCCTTATTGGTCAAAAGGAGATGTGTGCGGTAAAAAACTATCTTCATGTAAATGTAGATTTCAGTTTAAACCGGCTACTCCAGGGAGCTCTAATTCGCTTCCTTCTACCGAGAAAAATACCGGCAAAATATTACCTTTTGGAGCCTTTATAGGAAGCAGAAAGTTTAGATGATTAATGAAATTCAGAAGCATTTTGAGGAGAACTATCCTCGAGAAGCTTGCGGTATAATTGGAATAGTAAAAGGAAAAAAAGAATACTTTCCTTGTAAAAATTTAGCAAAAGAAAGCGAAGATTTTATACTTGATCCGACAGACTATATTTCAATAAAGAGACGGGCAGATATATTCGCAATAGTCCATAATCATATAGATTGGACGAATGAAGCTAGTGAGAACGATAAAAAATACTGCAACTCTTTAGGAATACCTTACTATATTTTTAGCTATCCAGATATGAAATTAAACATACTGGAACCAGAAGTAAAAGTCAATCCTTTAATAGGGCGAGAGTATGAGTTTGGTAAATTCGATTGTCTCGAAGCGTGTAAAGACTACTACAAAGAACACTTAGGTTTACAACTACAAAACAGACTACCTTACCTAGACGACTGGTGGGAGCAGGGGCATAACTACTTTACAGACGAACATATTCAAGAATGGGGGTTTAGTAAAGTAGAAGACTTACAGCCCAATGATTTATTGATATTTACAATGGGAGCTTCGGTTCCTAACCATTGCGGGGTCTATACTGGTAATGATATTTTCTTTCATCATGCAGTAAACAGACTTTCTTGCAGAGAAAATTTATATCCTTTATGGAAAAAGTATTTAACTGGAATATACCGATATGACACGTAACATTTATCTTGAAGGCGAACTCGCTTTAAAATTTGGAGCACAGCACTCTTTTCACGGAGATAACGTTAAAGATGCTTTGCGTCTACTAGATGCAAATAAGCCCGGATTTAAGAAATACTTTATAGATGCTGCTGACTGTGATATTGGTTTTCATATCGAAGTCGGAGGACAAGAACTCGACAGCCCTTTAGAGTGTTTACTACCTCTTCGCGAAGGTGATATAATTATTACTCCTATTCCTGCAGGTTCTAAATCTGGTGGAGGTAAAATTCTTGCGGCGGTAGCAATAGCTTCATTATTTGTTTTAGGTCCAGGAGGCGCCCCACTATTAAGCTTAAATGCTACAGGTTTAGCAGGAGGCGTAGCAAATGTAGCAGCAGCTTTAGCAACAAATCTAGCACTTACAGGCATTCAGCAACTCATGGCTCCAGATCCTGCTGTGGACGAGGAAGATGAGGGATATTTATTTAATGGAGCAGCGCAAAATATTGTAGAAGGTATGCCGATTCCTCTTCTTTATGGAGAACTTCGCGTTCCTGGATATCCTGTATCTTTTGAAATGATTCATGGGTCGAAGAGAATTACGTCCAGTGATAACACCATAGCATATAATGGAGAAATAATAAATTTTCCAAAAGGCGATATAGAAGGCTTCTTTGAAGATCAGATGGAGAGAAATGGCGGAAATATAAGCCAAGTAATAGATCCTATAACAGGCGTAACCGCTTCCAGAAATAGTCAAGATATTCTCTTTACTGATATCATTTCAGAGGGACCTATCTACGGTTTAGTAGATGGGGGAACTTCTGTATTCTTAAATGATGACCCTGCCCAAGTAACCGCACAAAGTTTTGTAAGATTATCCGAAACTCCAGTAGAGTTTGACTTTACACTTAATAGCACTTCTGTAACTATTGATAGAAATGGACACACTAAAGATATTCAAGCAGATACTGAAAATGGCACTAAGTTTATTATTGTAAGAAACTATGGCTCAAGCTCCGCTTCAGTTGTTCGTAGTTCGGTAACTGGGTCTGCAAACTCTGTAACAATTACTTCTAGTACTGGAATATTTACTGCTGCAATGGAGTATGATAGAACAAACTTTGCTCAAGTAGCAATAATTCGCTTACTTGACTCAAACTCCAGTACAGTATTTGAAGGGTACGTAGAAAGTTATAGCTCTAGCACAGTAGCGAAGTGTATTCCATTACCTGGTAGTGATATCAACCCTGCCCTGTCAAACGGAACATATACTGTAGTTGTTGATGGAAAGTTTCAAGTAGCCTCTATATCTTCGAATACTTTGACTCTTGCTTCTAATTTCCCTGGCAATACTGGTAGTTATAAATGTGATTTGAGTGGTACAAGCTATGAGACTGTTTCTCTTATTGACAGAGTATCAAGCGGTTCCAAGCATAGTAGTTTTGATGTACAATTTAGAAACGGTAATTTAATACAACCTGCCTTTTCAGATGCTGCAGGAACTGGCGTAGGCTCTATTTCTATAGGACCTGGAGGCTCTTTCTCAGCTTTTAGCCCTGTTCTTTATAATGATACAGGGGAAACAGATAATCCTACTGTAGAGTATACAGGTACATCTGCTTCTGGCTTTGGACTTACAGCAGCTCAAGCAGAAGAAGTAGATGAAGTTCGAGTAACTTTTACATACGCTCAGCTATGGAATCGTAACGAAAAAGGCGAGCAGACAGCAGCAACTGTACGGTACAATATGTATGTTGCAGTAGAGAGAGATGGTTCATTCGGTTCTTACCAAGCTATAGCTCAAAATGTTGAGCATTTAGCAAAAAGCAATGCTCCACGCATATTTGAAGAAATAATTGATATGCGGCAGTATCAGCCTTTTACAGATTTTAAAGTAAAAGTAACACGAACTACGAATAATGACCAAGCGTATGATGCTGGAACAAATAATGTAAATACTAATTATACTACTCAGTCTGATGGTTCTATTACAGTCTTAAATAGTATTATTAAAGAAAATCTTTCTTACCCTCTTACTGCGATGGCGAAAGTAAGAATAAATTCGAAAGACTTTCAAAATGTTCCTACTCGAACTTACCACTGTAAGGGCGTAAAAGTAAAAGTACCTTCAAACTATGTTACGAGAGATGAAGGTGTAAACAGTGTTGCTACTTATAATCGAAACGTATCTACGGGTGCGGTAACTTCGTCCTACCAAGATTGGGACGGAAACTTCCGTGCGGATAAAACTTATACAAATAACCCTGCATGGATATTTTATGATATTCTTACAAATAATCGCTACGGTTTAGGTGACTGGTTAAATGAAGATGAGATCGATAAGTACGCTCTCTATCGAATCGCAAGATATTGTGATGAACTAGTTCCAGATGGAAACGGCGGCTTTGAGCCTCGATTTACTACAAATGTTTACTTTACGCAGGCATCTGATGCTTATAAAATAGTAAAAGACTTAGCCACTGTATTCCGAAGCATGATCTATTGGATGGATGGTGAGGTTTATACTGTTACTGACCAGCCTGGCGATCCTATTTATAACTTCTCAAAATCAAATGTTATTGATGGAGCATTTGGATATGAGACTACGGGCAGTAAAACTCGTGCAAATCAAATAGTTGTAACTTGGAATAATCCTGCAGCAAACTATAAACTAGAAAATCTAATAGTAGAAGATCGTGACAATATTATTAATACTGGCAGAATTATATCTGAAGAAGCAGTAGCTTTTGGTGCGACTACTGAAGGCCAAGCACTTCGATACGGTCGCTGGAAGTTGTGGACTGCGGTTAATCAGACTGAAATTGTATCGTTCAAGACAGCAATCAATGCAGCATTTATAGCTCCTGGTGATATTATCAATGTTCAAGACTCTGATCGTTACCCAGGCAATTTAAAGTATAGTGGACGAGTCAGCAATACAGGCACTCGTAATACTACAACAATACCTTTGGATCGTGAGATTCAGCTAAACTCTGGCTCAGACTATGAACTCAGCTTACTATTTACTGATAGTGTTGCTACTCTTGCTCAAGATTCGGCTACAATTGATTCTGTTAGCTACTCTCGTGGAGATGTAATTGATGGTGCAACTATTGATACAGAAAATGAGGCGAGTAATATACTCGATGACAGTGGAAATTATGTAGATGTAACTTGGAAACCTTATACAAATGTAGAGACTCAAACAGTTTCTACATCTTTTGGTACAGGAATAACTTCTCTTACTGTTAGTGGTGCGTTCTCTACTACTCCAAGCGCAGAAAGTGTTTGGGTGCTTAAAGAAAGTATTTCCGGAGTAGAAGTAGAAGGCTCTAAAAAAATGTACAAGATTCTTTCTATATCTGAAGAATCTAAGAACATTTATGGAATTACCGCAGTAGAGTTCTATAATGAAAAGTATATTGCTGTAGATGAAAATTTTGTGCTGTCTACACAAGATCCTGTTTTTAGTCCTCCGACTTCTACAGAAAGTATTCCTGCGCCTCGCAATGCTTATGTAATAATTAGTGACCTAAACTCTGGGCAGCTAAAAGATGATGTTATTTTAAGCTGGGATAATCCATTAGATTCAAATGGTAATTTTTATGATTACGTAGACTATTTTGAAGTTTCTGGTAATATTCCTGGGTTCCCTACAACTTTAAAAGTATCTAGAAATCAAACTAGCTTATCTGGGCTAGACTTACCTGCGGGTACTTTTACTATTGCGGTTCGTACAGTAGCGCAAAATGGAAGAAGATCAGACACTACAAGAACCACCTTTACTATAGAGAATCCTGCTCGTCAAGCCACTCCCAGAGTACTAGGTATGGCTTTGGGCGGAGTTTTATCTTCTCCTGCATTTGTAACTTCAGCAGGCATTTTTACTCTGGAAGATAAAGCATATTCGTTATCTCCTGTTGGAAATCCTCAGCTAGTAAGAACATTTGACGGAAGTCCTGCAACTGAGTATACTCAAGATTGTAGTACTATACCTTCTTTAGACTTTTCTACATTTACGAATGATGAGGTGGAACTTGCTTCTCATTATATAATGATTGACGGAGACGACGCTGATCCACTTAAACTTATTAAGTATTATAAAGACCAAGCCTTAGGGTATGGATATTTTTACAACGCAGGTACAGGAAGTACCACACATACGAGTAACTGGACTTCTATAGGTACAGTAAGTGTTGCCGCAAATTCAAATAAAGTTACTGGAAGTGGGTTTGATACTTCTTTACAGGTCGGAGATATTATTAAATTTAGCAGCACTCAAGCTGCAAAAGTAGTTTATATTGCTTCAGCTACAGATGTTCGTATAGATAAGAGTTTTTCTACTGCTATCTCTAATGTGTCAGCGTCTAGGTCTTCGTTTCGTTTTGATAAGAATGATGATGCAGCAATTTATTCAGTACGAAATGACAATGGAATCTTTAAAGCATACCCAATAAATCTAGCTATAAATCCTGATCTTGGTAAAGTTCCACGCAGCGTTATAATTAGTGTAACCCCTACATTCTTTAACTTTGATGGGGATGAAATACTCACTACTAACTATACTAATTTAGTTTTAACTGCGAGTGCATTTGGATATAAAAATCCTGTATTTAAATTTACAGGGGCAGGGTTTAATAATGCAGAAATATCCCAAACAGAAGATACTGCGTTTGCTTCTGGAACAAACTTTACGGCTACTAAGACTCTTGATAAGGTGGATGCTTATTCGATTACAGATCTAGTATTTACTGTAACTGTTGCTGAAGAGTTGGATGAAGCTAACGTGGACAAACAAAGCTCTTCTACAATTACCATACCGTTTGTAAAGGATGGGGCAGGTGGGGCTGCTGGAAAAATAGTTCAATTAAGCTCTAACGACTACTCAGTAATTTATGATTCATTAGGAGCAACCCCGTCTCCAAGCGGCACTCTGACATTTACTGCTACTGCAACTAATTTTACAGACCCGTATTTTAAGTTTACAGGAGATGGTATAACTGACGAAACCTCTTACACTGATGGAACTGGAAATACAGATACTTTTACATATAGTATTCCTAGTACAGCTTCAGGTTGGGCTACTAATCCTTTAAGTATTCGTGTAGGAGTTGCAGAGGCGGCTAATAGTACTAATGAAGTTGCTTTTGATACTATTTCAATATTCTATGTAGCTGATGGGGCTGATGGGGCTGATGGGGATGATGGGGATGATGGGGCTGATGGGGATGATGGTATAGACGGCTATACTGTTATACTTACAAATGCTGCACATACTTTTACAGCCGATAATTTAGGAGCTATTAGTACTTATTCTGGATCAGGTACTTCTATAGAAGTATATAAAGGCGGGACAGAATTAAACAGCGTTACAGGTACTCCTACTGCAGGACAATTTTCTGTAGGTATAAGTGCAAGCAATATTACGGCAGGTACTACGAGTGTTGTAGGAAATCCTTTCACAATTGGTAATCATAGTAGTATGACTGCGGATACAGCAGTGGTTACTTATACTCTTAATATAGAAAATCTAGTTACGGGTACACAAAAACAAACTTTTAGTAAATCAAAAGCAGGAACAGATGCAGACGCTTTAACAGTTAGCTCTAGTACTGTTAACGGAGTCACTACTCTTACTTTTAGTGATGGTACTACAGCCACTGTTAACGATGGTACAACTAAAGGTGTAGCAGCTATCTTTGCTAGCGATGCTTCTGGAAATAGTCAATCATATACCCAAGGGTCTCTAGCGTATGTGAACTATTACGAGTATACTGGTACTAAACCTAGTCTACCTGTATCGGGGTTAACGTGGGTAAAGTATATTGGAGAGGATGGAGATTCAGAAGGCGTAATACCTATATATGCTACTAGTGCTGCGGGTGCTAATGCTACATTTACCTATTCTAATCAAGAATTTGTTAATTTTTATGAGTGGGTAGGCACAGCTCCTACTTCAGTTCCGGCTGGATTAACATATGTTAAGTTTGTAGGAACAGATGCAGACGCTTTAACAGTTAGCTCTAGTACTGTTAACGGAGTCACTACTCTTACTTTTAGTGATGGTACTACAGCCACTGTTAACGATGGTACAACTAAAGGTGTAGCAGCTATCTTTGCTAGCGATGCTTCTGGAAATAGTCAATCATATACCCAAGGGTCTCTAGCGTATGTGAACTATTACGAGTATACTGGTACTAAACCTAGTCTACCTGTATCGGGGTTAACGTGGGTAAAGTATATTGGAGAGGATGGAGATTCAGAAGGCGTAATACCTATATATGCTACTAGTGCTGCGGGTGCTAATGCTACATTTACCTATTCTAATCAAGAATTTGTTAATTTTTATGAGTGGGTAGGCACAGCTCCTACTTCAGTTCCGGCGGGATTAACATATATTAAGTTTGTAGGGGATACTGGAGCAACTGGAGCAACTGGAGCAACTGGAGCAAATGGAACAAATGGAACAAATGGAATAAATGGAACAAATGGAACAAATGGAGATGACGGCTTAAGAACAGCAGAAGGATATGTTTACTATAATACCGCAGTTAGTACAGCTCCTAATAGCCCCGACGATGGAAGTGTATACTACTATTGGTCAAACGGAAGTATTGTGGGTATGCTTAGTGGGTGGCAACAGAGTCCTCCACAGATGACTCCAGGATCTAACTCAGAATACTACTATTGTAGGTATAGAGTGGTACAGTCGACCTCTACAAGTACTATAGAAGTTGGCTCTTTAAGTCAGAGTGGAACCTTAGTATTTGGCTCTCCTACTCTTGGGCATAACTTTGCAGGTCTTGTTACTTTTAGTTCTGGAACTTTGACTGATGGGTCTAGTAGTTTTGACCCTACTACAAAACTAGGCTCTGGAGAAGCTGCTACAGATATTAATAGCAATGTTACTACTATAGATGGGGGCAAGATTACTGCTAATAGTATCGTTGCAGAAAAAATTAGTAATACGTTTACTCAAGGCGCAACAGCTGATCCTTTTTATTTTGCAGTAGGGGCATCAAACCTAAATTTCTTAGGCATTACTAGTTATGATACCGCAGGAATATTTTACTCTAGTGCAACAAGCGGTAATAAAATTGGTTTAACCGCATTGAGCAATAGTGGGGACTATGATAGTAGAGGAATATTTGTTGGGGCTAGATCAGGTGCGGCTGCAACTTTTGCAATGGATGGAGGCAACTTATTCAACTATAGTAATTCAGATATGTGGTTAGATATTTGTCAGTATAATACTACAAGCTTTCCTTATCAAAGTTATCTTATACGAGCAGGGGGTGGCGGATCATTTGGTGCAGAAGATTTTTGGGTAAAAGCCAACGGCGCAATGTATACAAGAGGGGCAGTTAATTTTGGCAGCACGCTAAGTGTTACTTCGAGTATCTCTGGTTCCAGTATTTCTACTACGGGTATTGCACAGTTTGGAGGTACTACTTATATTGGCGGCGGCTATGGCTCGTCAGGCATGACGTTGCAATCAGATGGCACAGGATTTATTGATGGAAACTGGATCGTTGGTGGAAGTGTTACGGCTGGTAGCAATATCACAGCCTATTCAGATGCGAAGCTCAAGGAAAACTTACAAGCAATACCTAATGCACTCGCAAAAGTGCAGGCTTTGACGGGGTATACTTTTGATAGAAAAGATACAGGGGAAAGACAAACAGGTCTTATAGCTCAAGACGTCGAAAAGGTACTTCCAGAAGCAGTAGGGGAAAACAACGGAACAATGACACTAGCTTACGGTAATCTTGTAGGCTTGTTAGTAGAAGCAATTAAAGAATTAAAAGCAGAAGTAGAGGAGCTAAAAAATGGCTCTTCAAACTAGTGGGGCGATAAGCCTTCTTAATCTTCAAAATGAGTTCGGAGGATCAAATCCAATAAGTATAAGTGAGTACTATCGAGGAGGGGGTCTTGTACCTTCTACTCGAACTACTTTTGTCACTACTTATCAGCCAGGACCGAGTTCCTCAAATTTTGGAGCAGCAAGTCTTTCTAGCCCTTTGAACGGTTGGGCTCAGAGACAGACCTCTCCATATACGGTTAGAATTTTTTGGAATAGTGATACTCAAGTAGTAGAATTTTCTGGCTCATCTTTGGGCAGTCCTTCTAGCTATACTACAGGAGGTTGGACATATTATAGAAGTACTACAGCTACTTTTACAAATATACCTTTTGCAGGCGCTAATTACTATGTATGGTCAATAAGAAGAGAGCAAACTACATCAACAGTAGTTAATATCAATACAAGTGTTCCCACAAGTGGGCAAATATCACTTAGCAATTTTTATGGAGCAACAGCAACATGATAGAAACAACTTATGAAATACTAGACTTATTCGTTTATCCTGAGAGAGAAACGTTTACAAATGTAGTAGGAAAAGCATTATTAAAAATTAACTTTTCTCGCAACGGGGTCTCAACGCAGGGATTAGTTGAAGCAGTATTAGATGTAACTGCACTTTCTCAGGATACTTTTATTCCTGTAGATCAAGTGTCCACAGATACATTGGCAAACTGGGTTATAGAGGCAAATGGTGGAACAGAATTTTTAGAGCAATTAAAAGCTATACACGAAATTGAACTTTTGAAAAGGGAAAACGAAATTGGATTGGTTAGGTACGAAGTAGTATAACCAAATACCTAACCAAAAATATTTCTTGACTTAAAATGTTTGCTTTGCTATAATTTCACCATGGAGAATTTTAAATGAGTGCAGCTACTTACAATTTTAATCTAGACCAAGGAGCGGATTTCGTTCTTGAAATGATTATGAAAGAGGACGGAGTTGTAAAAGATCTTTCGGGTTATTCTGCTCGTGCTCAGCTAAGAAAAACTAAAGATGCAGCAGATGTCACTTCTACTTTTACTTGCTCTGTAATCGATGCTTCTGCGGGCAAGATTAGAATGTCAATGTCAAATGCTACTACAGGAGCTATTGCTGCTGGAGTATATTTTTACGACTTAGAAATATTTACAGGTAGTGATGCGTTTGTACTTCGATTGATACA
>Ga0206682_10003948_pt1 | contig 12334 bp, 8 predicted proteins | sample M240m12015metaG_FD_155444 | JGI IMG/M metagenome (GOLD analysis project Ga0206682, IMG submission 155444) | Ammonia-oxidizing marine archaeal communities from Monterey Bay, California, United States - M2 40m 12015 | ecosystem: Environmental > Aquatic > Marine > Intertidal zone | place: USA... | reverse complement strand
CTACCCCGTCCCCGCCCATCTCCGAACGCGGCTTTCGACGCTCGCAGGACCCCGCGCTGGAGCTGCAGTACAAAACGTGCTACGCGCGCGTCTCCGACGCGAAGGGGCGGTTCGTCGAGGCGGCGATGCGGTACTACGAGCTGTCGCAGGCGGAGCCGGAGGGGCGAGGCGCGGGGAAGAGCGAGGCGCGCCTCGCCGAGGCGCTGTCGAACGCCATCACGTGCGCCATCCTCGCCTCCGCGGGCCCGCAGCGCAGCCGCGTACTCGCGACGCTGGTGAAGGACGAGCGGTGCGCGTCCGTCCCCGCGTTCGGCATGTTACAGAAGGTGTACCTGGAGCGCATCCTGCGCGCGGAGGAGGTTGCGGCGTTTGGCGCCGCGCTGAAACCCCACCAGCTCGCGGTGGGCGACGACGGGCTCACCGTGCTGTCCCGCGCGGTGAGCGAGCACAACCTGCTGAGCGCGTCGAAGCTGTACAACAACATCTCCGTCACGGAGCTGGGTGCGCTCCTGGGCGTGGGGAGCGACCGCGCCGAGCGCACGGCGGCGAAGATGATCTCCGAGGGGCGCATGGCGGGCTCCATCGACCAGGTGGACGGCGCGGTGACGTTCCGCGATGCCGAGGACGGCGGCGCCGTCGTCGAGCAGTGGGACGCGCAGATCATGAACGTCTGTCTGCAGGTCAACGCCGTGGTGGAGCTCATGGAAAAAAAGAACGTGACGGTCGCGATGTGACGGGTTTCGTCGCGAATAGAGCGCCTCGATTAGAACGGCCTATATAGAAACGAGACGAACGCCCCCCGCGTTTTTCGGACGCGCGGATTCCGGAACGCGTCACGCGATTTGCCAATCGATCGGCGCGCCGCCCTCGCTTTCGATGAACGCGTTCGCCTGCGAGAAGTGCTTGCACCCGTAGAAGCCCCTGTGCGCGGATAAGCCGCTGGGGTGCGGGGACTTCAGAACCTTGTGCCCCTTGGATCTGTCGATGAGCCGTTCCTTTTCCTGCGCGTTTTTGCCCCACAGCAGGAACACGAGGCCGGAGCGGTTCTTGGCCAACGCGCGGACGGCGGCGTCCGTGAACGTCTCCCACCCCTTTTTCGAGTGCGAGTTCGCCTGGTGCGCGCGGACGGTGAGCGACGCGTTGAGCATCAGCACGCCCTGCGTGGCCCACCCGTCCAGGTCCCCGTGCGTCGGTTTCGTACACCCGAGGTCCGTGCCGAGCTCCTTGAAGATGTTCTGCAGCGAGGACGGCACCTTCCACCCGCGCGGCACGGAGAAGCTCAGGCCCATCGCCTGGCCGTCGTCGTGGTACGGGTCCTGGCCCAGGATCACCACCTTCACGCGCTCCATCGGACACGTGTTGAACGCGCGGAAGATGTTCCCGGGCGCGGGGAACACCTTCGCGCCGGAGTTCCACTCGCGCTTGAGGAACGATTTCAGGCTGGACATGTACTCCTTCTTGAACTCGCCCTCGAGGATGTCCCGCCACGTCTGCTCGACGAGCAGAGCGTCAAGGTCGGGGGTCTCGCCCGCGTTCTTGGCAGCTTCCCACACCTCAGTGGCCTTACGTTGCAGCTGCTTGCTCATCGCCACCTGTTTGTTGAGCTCGGCGCGTTGCCTCTGCGCCTCGGTCAAGCCATCTCGTGGGGCAGCTGTATCCGCGGGACGCTTGGAGGCGTTCGTCCCGGGACTCTTCGCGGGACTCGTGCCGACGGCGTTGGAGACGGGCGCCGGGACCGGCTCGACCGCTTCGGTCGCCTTGGGCTTCTTCGCCACGGGGGCGAAGAACGACTGAATACTCCGCTTCTCGGGCGCCATCTCTGCCGCGCGTCGGGTGTAGTGTGCCTAGGCGCGATCGGGCTGTGAACAGTGTGCCTACGTTCTACACCCTACCTTCGGCACTCGGCAGTTCGAAACGAGTTCGTCGAGCTGTTCACATTTTTCCGTTGTGATTCGAAATTTTCTCGGACGACGCCCGTCGGTGGCATCAACGCACTCCGCGGTCCGCGCGACCGAACCCACGAGTGTTCGCTCGGGCGTTTCGCGTGTGCGTGTCACACCGCCGCGAAGCACAACCTCCGCGCGGGTCACTGGGACGACGCGCCGGGGGTACTCTCCGCTTCGTCGTCGTTCGAATTTCGACCACATTCCCGGCGACCCGGTCCCTAACCGAGGTTCGAGATGGCGCCCGACGGCCTTTCGGACCGCCAGTTCCGGCGTAAGGTGTTCGAGGAGCTCCAGAATGCCGGCACCATCGATGGCCTGAAAGGTACGCTCCGGTCGCGCTTGGTCGGCGTCCTGCAGCGCCGCGACCCCGGCGTGTTCGCCAGCAGCGGCCCCGAGCATCAGACGCTGTGGCAGAGGGCGGCGAACAGCCTGTACGTGGAGTACCTCGCCTCGCAGAACTACGGCTACTCGCTGTCCGTGTTCCAGCCCGAGTGCGGGCTCACGAACCAGCAGGTGATGACGCGCGAGGAGCTCTCCCGAGTGCTCTCGCTGAGCGGCCCCATCGCGGGGCACCTCCCCGCCAGCCCCACGAGCGATGCCCCCGGAGCCCCGCCTCTGCTCGTGAGCCTGCTGCAGGGCGTCGCCGACATGGGCGGCGCCGGCGCGAGGCGAGAGATCCAGACGCAGACGGACGACGACGGCGGGAACAGCTCTCTGTCGCTCCGACTCGCGCAGATCGATGAGATGCACGAGCGCGCGGTGGAGACGGAGCGCGCGGCGCCGCGCCTCGACGCCGAGGCGCGCATGGCGTCGTTCCAGAAGGAGTGCGAGTCGCGCCTGCGCGCGGAGATGGAGGAGCAGGTGCGCCGCGTGCGCGACCACGAGGTGGGGCAGGCGCGCCTGGAGGAGGCGGCGAAGCACCGCCGCCAGATCAAGGAGGCGCGCGAAGAGCTCGAGCGCGTGCACGCCGAGCGCCTGCGCAAACTGCGCGCGCGCGAAGAGAGCCAGACGGAGCGCGTGCGCGCCGCCGAGGCTTCGCTCGAGCGCGCCGCGTTCGACCACCGCCAGCGGCTCGCCGCCGAGCACGAGACGCTCCGCGAGGCGAAGGCCACCGCGCAGCAAGAGGAGGCTGCGCGCGTCGTGCGGCGCGCGCGCGAGGATGAGCACCTCGCGCGGCGCGAGGCGGAGATGGCGTCCAAGGAGCAGCAGTGGGCGACGCGCTACGCGGAGCTCTCCGCGCAGGCGGAGCGGCGCGCCTCGGCGCGGCGCCTGGAGACGGACTCCGAGGCGGAGCTCCGGCTCGAGACGGTCACCGCGGAGATGTCCGCCATCTCGGACGAGCGCGCCAAGCTGGAGGCGGACCGCGCCGCGCACGCCGCCGAGCTCGCCGCGCTGGCGCGCGCGCGCCGCGAGGCGGCGGAGGCGCGCCAGAACGCGGGCGAGAACGCCACGGCGACGGACATCCTCGAGGCGCAGCTGCGCGACGCGCGCGCGCAGCTCGACGCGGCGAGGGATGCGCTCGAGAAGCGCGGCGTGCCTCTCCCCGTGGCCGCCTCGGACGTCAGCGCGGGGGGCATAGGCATGGGCCTCGCGATGAACGCGGGCGTGGCGAGCGGCGCCGTCTCGCCGGGCGCGGGCGGTCCCGCGTACTCGCAGCTGGTGGCGGCGACGGAGCGAGCCAAGGCGGAGACGCAGCTTGCGCGCGCGGAGATTGCGCAGCGCCGCGGAGACCTGGCGCGGATCAAGCGGGAGCGCAACACGGCGATGGCGGAGCGCGGGGATGCCGTGCGCGAGGCTGCGGAGTGGAAGGGCAAGTGCGAGCTGGCCAACGCGATGCTGGATGAAGCCGTGCGCCGCGCGGAGGAGACCTGGGCGACCATGCAGGACACCAAGGCGACCATGCGCGTGATGCTGGACGAGGAGCGCGACAAACGCGTGCGGGCGGAGGCGGCGGCGGCGGCGTTCCGCACGGCGGCGGAGATCCCGGGGGTCACCGCCAAACAGCTGGGGTTGCGGTCGTCGCTGGACGACGACGTCAAGGCACGCGCGGGGACGGATGACTCGCCCACGGTCAACGTGCTCCGCCTGCAGCAGCTGGAGCACCAGCAGGAGACGCAGCGCTCGGCGCTGGACCAGTACAAGAGGAAGCTGACGTACGAGAGGCAGGCGCAGGAGGCGAGCGCCGCGGTCGCCGCGGCCGACCTCGTGGCCATCCGGCGCGCGGATGCCGCGCGCGCCAAGGCGGAGCAGGAGAAACACAAGTTCTACGTCGCCGAGTCCGCCGCGGCGGGCGCGCGCGAAGAGGAACCCGAGAGCGCCGAGAAAGCCGCGTCGCCGAAAGCCGCGTCGCCGAAAGCCGCGTCGCCGAAAGCCGCGTCGCCCAAGCCCGCGTCGCCCAAGCCCGCGTCGCCCAAGCCCGCGTCGCCGAAACAGGAAGACGCCGCCGAGGCGAAGCGCCGGAGCGAGGCGGCGGCGGCGCTGGAGGCGGACCGGAAGAAACGCGAGGCGCTCAGCGCGAAGATCGCGGCGGCGCAGGCGGCGGACGCCGCGCCCGCCGCGCCCGCCGCGCCGTCTCCGGCGAAGGCGAAGAGTCCGCGGACCACCGGGTCGGACGAAATCGAGGAGGTGATCGAGGAGTACGACGACGAGTTCGTGCCGGAGGAGCTGGACGAGGACGCGGAGGCAGATCTGTCCATGCCGGCAGACTCCGACTTCGACAAGTCCTTCCAGGGCAAGAGCGGGAGCGGAGACAGCGTCTTCTAAATATGACCAACGCGCGTACCCGACGCGCGACGTCCGCGACGCGCGAGGAAATCTACCGAACAGACCTTTCCGTCTCGCGTTCGTTTTTTCTGTCCGCTCTCGAGTCAGCTCTCGGAGTCGGACGCGCGCCCGGGCTCGGCGTCGCACAGCCGCCCGCCACTCCCGCCGCCGCCGCCCCAGAGCTCGGCGTACATCTCGCGCTCGGACGACGCCGCGTACCCGGTTTCGAAGCACCGTCCCAAAAATCCGCGCTCGCCGAGCGCGGGGTCGCCCGCGTCCGCGGTTCGCTCGGCGGTCACGAACCCCTCGGCGCCCTCGTCCAGCATGCGGCCGAACGCCCTGCCGCTGATGCAGCACATCTCGGACATGCCGTCCATGTCCACCACGCGCTCGCGGCACTCGTCGTCGCACACGTGCGCCTTGCCCGACGTCTCGCAGGCGAAGACGTCGGCGCCGAACCTCCGGTAACTGCACCCGCTGGCCAGCGAGCAGTGGTGCCTGGCCTCGGCGCTGGAGCCGTCGCCCAGGCCGCGCGACGCGCGCCACGCCACCACCGCCTCCGCGTCCGTGGGCGTGGAGATGAGCACGTCGTCCGTGTGCAGCGCGGACCACTCCGGCGGCGTCGACCGCTTCGCCGCCGCCGACTGCACGAAGATGTGCCGAAGCGGGCCGAGCTCCGCGCTCGCCGCGAGCATCTCGTTCGCGTCCTCCAGGCGGTACAGCGCGCGCCACGTGCTCCCCCGAGCGGGCCCGCCGCCGCTACGGCCGATGACGGACCCTCGAGCGCCTCCGTTGCGCGTCTCACCGCGTTTCGCCGCGTCGCGCTCGCGCTGTTTGGGGTGGCCGAAACGAGCGCAGTAACACCGGCGCCACAGCGCGTCGTCCAGAGTGGGCGCGCGCAGCTCGACGCACGTCTGCGCCACCTGGGTCAGGTCCTCGGGCGAGAGCCAGCGAAGGACGAGGTGTAGGAGTTCAGGTGGGAGCGTCGCGAGGCCTGGAGGCTGAGGCTCGCGCTCGCGAAGCCGCGCAGCCTTCGCCGAGGGCGCCTCCGCATCGGAGGTGTGTTCTTTTCGTTTCCTCGACGACGCTTCCGCGCCTCGCCCTCTCCGCGCCTCCGCCTCGACGAGATCTGCCTCGAGCTCATCGGCTAACGCGTCGCTGTCGTCGTCACTGTCGTCGTCGACGACAGTGACGTGGTCGAGGAACGGGTCCCCGACCGAGGAGGGCGCCACCGCGGTCGCCATGGCTGCCCGAAGTGAGGGTCAGTGAGATGCGCGCGCATCGCGTCTTGACAAGAACGAAAAAACTGAACGAACAGGCGCGTCGGGAAAGACATCGTATAATAAGTGTATGAGCTTTTAGTCAGAAGTAGTTCATGTATGTTGTATGTCGAATCAGTCCGAAACTTATACGACGCAGTGGCGGCTGGTTTCATCCGAACGTGAGCCGAGACCTCGCCCGCCGGGCGCCCTTTTTCCTTCGCCCAGCGCACGCCAAGTGCATCCGCCGAGCGATCCGTCGCCGCGCGTGAAAGGGCTCGCGCCGATCAGAGCGACACGTCTCGCGTCTGACCCCACGGCTCTCGCCGCACCCGCGCCCGAAACCGAAAGCTCACGATGTCCACCTGCGTGCTGGTGGAGACCGGCGAGGAGGACCCGGTCGTGTCCGTCGCCACGCTGGTGAGCGGCCTGATCGGCGATTCATCGGACAAGCTCGCCGCCGAGTGCGGCGCGCTGCTCGAGGCGGGCAAGTTCGCGGACGCCATGGGCAAGATCATGGCGCACGGCGCCAAGCTCTTCGCGGACGCTTCGGACAAAGATCTCGAGGCTGCCGTGCTGATCCTGGGGGGCACCGCGCAGCGCCTCCCCGGCGCGGACGCCGCCGCGTGCCTGGAGACGCTCGTCGCCCAGGCGCTCGCCAGCACCGAGCGCGGCGCGATGCGCGCCACGTTGCTGTTCCAGCTGTACAACATGCAGGCGGACGCCGCGGCGCGCTTAGCGACGCTCACGAAGATCCTCGCGTTCGTCAAGCAGGCGAAGCTGGGCGCGCTCGTGGATCCGCTCGCCCGCCACGTCGAGGAGAACTACACCACGTGGAACCTGGACGCCAAGGCGACGCGCGCGCTTCTGCGCGACATCTTCACGATGCTCTCCGAAACCCACGGCGCCGTGGACCCCAACGGCGCCGCCGCGACGCGCGTCCTGGAGCTCAGGCTGAAGTACCTCAAAACCTACGCCGCGGGCGAGGCGCTGGACGCCGCGGGCGAGGAGGTGGCAACGGCGGCGGTGGTGTCGTTCATCCAGGCCAAGGACATGATGTTCCGGTGCGACATCCTCGGCTACCCCGCCGTGCAGGCGCTCAAGGGCACGAAGTCCGCGCCCGTTCTCGAGCTGCTCTCCACGCTCCTCACCGCAAACGGCGTCGACGCCTTCGCGGCGTTTGCCAAGAAAAACGGCGCGCTGTTCAAGCAGCTCGGCCTGGACGAGGCGGAGTGCGCGGGCAAGATGAAGCTGCTGGCGCTGTGCGGGCTCGCGGAGAGCAGCGTCGGAAGTGGCGGGCAGGTGACGTACGCGCAGGTGGCGGCTGCGCTGTCGTGCGGAGAGGGCGAGGTCGAGGGCTGGATCGTCCGCGCCATCGGCGCGCGCCTCGTCGAGGCAAAGATGGACCAGGTGCGCGGCGTCGCGGTGGTGACCCGCGTCACGCACCGCGTGTTCGGCGAGCAGCAGTGGAAGGACCTCGCCGTGAGCGTCGAGTCGTGGAGGGAGAACGTGGCGGGGGTCGGGCAGGCGGTCGCCAAGTCGGTGGCCACCGGGAACGCCACGCTCACCAAGGAAGCCGTCGCCGTCTGACGTCGCCGGGCGCCCGCGAGCGCTCGCTCTTTTTTGTGACGCGCCGTGTGACGAGAACGTCGAACCGTCGAACCGAAATCCGCCACCGATCGATGCACGAAAACCCCAACCTACGCGTATCGAGCTCGTCACTAGCTCGCTCGACACGTCACGCGCCCCACAGAACGGCGACGCCGTTTTTGTCCGCCGTCGCCAGCCCTCTCTGTCCCCACGCGCACGTCGCCACTGCCGCGTCGTGCGCGCGCAGCGTGGCTCGCAAGCCGCCGTCGCGTGCGCTCCACACGAACACCCCGCCGTCCGCGCCGCCCGCCACGACGTGCCTCCCGTCGGGGGAGACGCACGGATTCGCCCACTGGCTTCCGCTCCGGTACGCCGAGGCCCTGAACGTCTGCACCACCTCCCCGGCCCCGCCGCGGAGATCAACCAGCTTGAGCGTGTTGTCGCGGCTGCTGGTGACGAACTGCGACCGGTTGGAAGGCATCGTCGCCACCGCCGTGACGTGCTGCGCGTGCGCCTTGACCTCGATCGGGTCCGCGGACTGACCCGGCTTCTGCCGCAGGTCCCACACGCGACACGCCCCGTCGAAGTGGCCGCTGACGATGACGGACGCGCCGTCCCCGTACGTCACGGCGTTGCAGTTGCTGGCGCACATGATGCTCGCCACGCAGAACCCTTTGTTCAGGTCCCACGCCTTCACCGTGCGGTCGTGCGCGCACGAAACCGCGCGGGTCGACTCCCACGGGTTGAAACGCGCCGCGCACACCTTGTCCGCGTGACCGGTCATGGTGTGCCGTACTCTCCCCGACGTGGCGTCCCACAGACGCACCGCGCGGTCCGTGCCCGCGCCGAGGAGCATCATCGACCCGCCGCCCTCCCGGTTCTCGGGCCCGCTCGAGAAGTCGGCGTCCAGAAGCGCGCCCGTCGCGCCGGTCAAACGCGCCGGCCCGGTGGCCAGGCCCGTGTCCGCGTCCCACAGCGCGACCACCTTGTCGTCGCCCGCGGTGGCCAGCACGTCTCCGCCGGGCGTGAGCGCCACGCGATGCGTGCCGCCCGCGTTGGCGCGAATCGCGACGCGTTTCCGGGCGGGGAAGTATTGCCCCCCAAACGCACCCGTCTCGGCGCCGGCGAGGCTCGCCATGCTCGCCGCCGACGCCGCCGAGAGGTCGGACGCCATCGCGCGGAGCTCGTTCTCCTTCTTCTGGCGTCTCAAGTCATCGTACAGATCGTTGATCTCGTTCATCTTCTCCGCCTCCTGGACCTTGATGGCCATCAGGCGCTCCACCAGCATCGCGTTCTCGGCTTCCAGCTTCTCGGCTCTCGCCAGAGCATCGTCCCGGCCCGCCAGCCGCGACGCCGCCTCCGCCGCCGCGTGCTGCGCGGCGGCGTGCGAAACCTCCAGCGCCGCGTCCAGGTCGTCCCCGCGAGCGATAGCTGCGTCACGTTCGCGCTCGACTGCCGCGAGCGTCTCTCGCGCGAGTTTAAGGTCCTCCTCCGCTTTCGCCAGCCGGTCCTTCGCCGCAATGACTTGTTGGGAGCTCTCTGCGTGCTGCTTGTAGCTCGCCGCAAGCTCGGCTTGGAGCTCGGTGATGCGTGCGGACTGGTCCTGCGCCGCGGCTCCCCGCGCTGCAGCCTCGCTTGCCGTCTTCAAGCTCGCCTCGGCGTTCTCCTTGCCCTCCCCGAGCTCGGCGCACTGGCGCTGCAACGCCGTCACGCGCTCCTGCAGCGTCCTCGCCTGACGCTGCGCCACGGCGTGGGCCTCGAACACCGCCCGAAAAGCATCCACCTCGCGGCGGTTCCTCGCCTGCAGCTTGGCGAGCAGGGCCGCGGGCGTCTCGCCGTCACACATCGTGCGCCAAGCGGAACGACCCCGCGAAGAGGCAAGCCTGCCCCCGGGGGGGGTTCCCTCGCCGCGCGTCTCCGAGTGGCACGCCGAGACCAAATCTGACGTGTATTTTCATCTTTGAAAAGGAAAAGCCCGTTGTCACCGCGACAGGCGCCACACCTCCCAGAGCCGAGGAAAGATCATGCCTTCCGTGCAGGAAGTCGAGGAGCTTCTGCGCGTCGCGCTCGAGGCGACGGAAGTCGACGTCACCGACATCAGCGGAGAGTACGTCTCGGCGAGCGTCACGTCCAGACCGCCTCGACTCTTTCCCAGACCTTGAAACCGTCCCCTTCCCGGCAATCCGTCCGACCGAGCTGACGTCTCTCCCCCTCTTCGCCACAGCTGCGGGTCGAGCTTTGAGGTTTCTGTGGTGAGCAAGCAGTTCCAGGGCAAGGCCCCGCTGGCCCGCCACAGGCTCGTGCACAACGCACTCGGCGCGCTGATGGAGTCCATCCACGCGCTTTCCATCAAAAGCGCGAAGACCCCGGAGCAAGCCGCGGCGTGAGCGAACGCGGTGAGGCGCGTCGCGGAAGTGGATGACGCGAGCGAGAGAGACGCGATGCCGACCTTTGTCGGTACACGTGTGTCGGTACACGCCAACTCCGAAGAAAGTGAATCACAAGATACCTACGCCTACGCCGCGGTTGACGACGAGGGCGACGCGCGCGTTCTTCGCCGCGCCGTATGAAATCTAGAGATGGTAGGTGTGCACTTCGCAGTTCTTCAGGCTCCTGTTCCCGCCCACCAGCTCCTTGAAGAACGTGGAGTGCCCGAACACGACGAACGTCTTGTCCTCCCGGCTCATCAGCCAGTGCCGGAACGTCGCGACGCGTTCCTTGAACTTCGCCGTCGGCTCGTGCGACTGGAAAAGCCGCCGCTCGGCGTCGTTCGGGTGGTGCGGGCGGTTGTACCACCACACGTCCCCCGGCAGTCGCGACAGGCTCAGCCCGAGCAGCGGAAACTCGTTCATGAGCACGCCCTTACACCGCCCGATGTCGCCCGAGGTGGCGAGCTTCTCGGACAGGTGCGGGTGCACGATCACGCGCTCGCCCCACGAGGACATCTCCGCGGCGTCCGGCTCGAGCGTCTCGGACGGCGACGCTCCAATCGCGTCCGTCCCGAGCTCGCCGGCGTCCGAGCCCAGCCGCCGGAGCGTCGCCGCCGCCGGCGTCTGCTCGTCGCACGCGCCGTTCGTCTCCGAGAACCGGCTGCTCTCGCCGCGCAGAAGCAGGTTCACGCCGACGCCGCCGAGACCAGAGCGCTCTCGGGGCTCGTCCGCGCGAACCGGCGCCGACGCGTCCCGCGCGCGGCCACCATCCGCGCATCCGTTCTCGTCGCTCTCGCGCGGACGCGTCTCCCCCCGCGCCTCTTTTTCGCCGCCGCGCGACAGCCTGCTCTTCCCCCCGGCCGCGCGCCCCGACGGCGGCTTGCCCTCGCCGCCGACGCTCTTGGGCGCCCCCCCGCCCGCGGCCTCGCTCATCGCCGCGGCCTTCCTCCTCTGCGCCGCCGCCACCTCCAGCGAGGACTTGTAGCCGTGCACGCACGTCTCCATGGCTCGCGTCAGCGGCGACGTGACCCACACGGCGTCTTTGGGGAGCTTCGAAAGAAAAGCCCCCAGCCCCTTCGCCTGGCGCGCGCCCAGTTTCGTCAGCGGCGCGTCGAAGATGTTGGGCTCGTCCCAGGACCCGGGGCCGCTGATTGCCTCGTTGTACGTGCTCTGCCCGTGCCGCACCAGGTGCACCACCTTGCGCCCGCGCACGAAGATGGGGAACAGACGCTGGTTAGACGCGCGCGCGTCCATCGCGGCGGCGACGTCCTCCGCCGACGCCGCCGCCGTCGCCGTGCGGCCGTCGCTCATCGTGCTCTCCGACCGCTGCAGCGAGCTCGCCAGCTCGTGCCCGGGGGACATGATGTACTGCGACCCGCCCAGCTCGCCGGGGGAAAGCGCCACGTCGTCGTACGCGGAGGGGTCCATGGAGGTGAGCCGCGTCGGCGTCCGGCGCACCGCGTCCGGCACGTGCGCCGCCGCGCGGGGATCGATGGTGCCATCCTCCGCGCCGCGTTTCAAACCCGGGGACGTCCCGAGAAGCTCGGCGTCCTCGCGAGCCAGTCTTCGGATCCGGATCGTGTTTCGAGGGAGCGCGTGGTGGATGGGAACGCGGGCGAAGGCGGGGTCAGCGCGCGTTCGCGGGACCGCTCGGCGGTATCCGCCCCGGCGCGCGACGGCGCAGGAGCGGAAATATTCAAAATGGCAGTTTGAAGGAGGGTGCCAAGCTGAGAAGAGGGGTGCCAAGGATTTTCTCGGATCGGAAGAGACGCGCCCGTACCTGTCTCGCTCGGCGGACTCGACGTTCAGCTCGTCGAACGACCTCTTGCGCTGCAGTTTGAAGCCTGCGAGGGGAGGCCGGAAAAAGGGGGAGATCCGTCCGTCAGTTCCACGACGCGCGTCGTCGACATCGAGTTCGGGACGACTTATTGTCTCGAGGTCCGTTGTCGCCCACGAAAGACCCACGGGACGCGGACGCGGCCCTAGAGTCGGGCACGGTCCGGACCCAACGGAGACGCCGGCGCTTTACGCAGTCCCGCACGCACCTGGAGTGACCCCCGGCGTGTGACGCAGCGGCGAGTTATGGGCGTGCTCGGCTTGCTGCGCGGCATCGGTCGAGGGAGTAAACTCGAGGTGCGCTTGCGCCTCAGGCGTGTCCTCTTCAGCGAACGCCTCGCGCGGCCGTTTACCGAGTGACGAGCGGTTGCGGTTCATCGCGCAGATCCGCGCCGTCCGGACGCCACCACCGTTCTCTGGCACCAGAGGTGCAGGCGCGCCCCCGCCTGTCTACCTCGCACGATCTCAGGACTGGTACTTATAGATGGGAGGCACTCCTTCCCTTATTAAT
>Ga0206682_10003940_pt1 | contig 12350 bp, 7 predicted proteins | sample M240m12015metaG_FD_155444 | JGI IMG/M metagenome (GOLD analysis project Ga0206682, IMG submission 155444) | Ammonia-oxidizing marine archaeal communities from Monterey Bay, California, United States - M2 40m 12015 | ecosystem: Environmental > Aquatic > Marine > Intertidal zone | place: USA... | reverse complement strand
ACTCTTCCTTCATCAATCACCAATACCCCACTGCCTTCAGTACCTACGAGCTTAAAATTTAAATAGGTCTCAATATCCAATACTGAATTTTTTATGGGTATGCTCTGGATGGAACCTTGTTTTGATAGCGTATAAATGCCTTGAAATTCGGTGCCTATCCAAAGTAAATCGCCATCAAACTCTAAATCCATTATGTTTCGACCTACCCGCCATGGAGTATCAAATGGCGAAATAATTTCCGAACCATCCCAGAATTGCAAGCCGTAAAGCGTACCAATCCATAAACTATCGCCCCAGGTTTTCTCCAACGACCAGATGTTTGAATTTTCGAGTCCACGTGAAGATTGAGAGTAGGCTAAGAATTGTTCTTTGATGGTACCCGATGTATCCATCACAAACAATCCTTGACCCAGGCTGCCAATCCACAATTCATCTTGATAAAACTCAAGACTTGTAACAACGTCCGGTAAATAGGGATTATCAAAAGTAGTGGGCTGCCAGCCCGATTCTGTCTCTCGATAGCGAACGAGACCATCGCCATCAAAACCAACCCACAAATCGTTATCGCACGCCATACTAATGGCACTCTGAATGCTTGATGCGATGAATTTCTTGGGCTTTGGAAGTAATGATACGGCACTGCTGTTTACAGGGAATTGAGCGATACCTCCATTATACGTTCCCAACCATAGCGCATCATATACTTTATATATTCCATAGAATTGATCCGTAATAATTCCTGAGGTAGGGTCTTGTTTCGTAAAGTGCCGAACGGCACTACCGTTCCATTCGTAGACGCCATATCCATCCGTAGAAATCCAAATATTGCCTTCATGAAAAATGGCATCACGTTGGGTTCCTTTAGTCGGAATCGCTAATTCTTGAAACACATCGCCGTTCAGTTCAAAAACGCCAGTTCCTTCCACAGAAAAAAGAACTCTCCCTCCAGAAACATCAACCGATTTTCGAAACGAACTCACACTTTTGTTTGCCTCGAGCGCATAAACAGTTGTTACCGATTTCAAGTAATACAAGAGGTGATCACCGCTCGTCGCGATCCACAAAGTATCGCCTTGATCCACAAAATCGAATGTGAATTTCAAGTCCTCCTCATATTCATCAGATACGAAGCGCTCCCATTCTTCACTGCCCAGTCTTAGTTGGAATATTCCGGAACCAGAGCTTCCTGCCCATATAGTTCCTTCCGAATCTTGATGAAGGGAGATTATTGATACCTCTCTTGGAAGTTGTGGAATCTTATTGTCCGGAATAGGCCTAAGACTTTCAAGATCAACGCCCATTATACCACCTAGCTGCAACCCAATGAGCAGAAGGGAATCTTGAGTGACCAATAAGCTTTGGACATTGTTTGATCTACGAAAATCTGTAGAATCTAGAAAAGGAAAGGAGCGGGCGCGACCCTCATTGTATTTATATAAACCGTCGCGAGTTCCTATCCAAACAAAACCCCAGTCGTCTTGAACAATAGAATACACTGTAGGATTATTGAGTCCCTCAGCAGCGCCTAAATGACGAATGGACTGGCCGCTTGCAAAAAGTGAAGCGGCAACGAAAAGAACGGTATAAAAGAAACTTCGCATACAGCAATTTACAAATGAAAAAGGGACCCGCTACCGGGTCCCTTTAACACTTACTTACTAACCAAAAGGTAAGTGAATAGTTTATTTAAGCGCTATGCGTACAACGCGCTCAGTCATTCCATTTTGAACACGTACGATGTACATGCCTCTTGGCAATGCAGCAACATCAAGACGCGTATTCGTCTCAAAGTTTTGCTCCATTACTTTGGCGCCTGTAACATTATACACGGCAACAGCAGAAGCAGTACCGGTCGTGTTTTCGATGAATAATACATCAGAAGCAGGGTTTGGCTTCACAACGAAGTCAACTGTTGCTTCATCGATGCCAATATTAGCGTTACCACACATTTCCCAACCGTGGATCTCCAAAGTTGTATCCGCAGTTCCACCCAACATCATGTAACGGTTGGTAAATGCACCTTGAGTAATGGTACACACAGAATCACTTGTTGCTGGATCAAAAGCTTCTTGAACTGCCCAGTTATCAGCAGTGAATTTCCACTCGTATGCACCTGGCAATAGTGAAACAGTTACTTCATAAACACCATCACCATCAGCATCAGTCATTGCAGTAGCATCGCCGCTCCATCCATTCATAGTTCCTGAAAGGTAAGCTGTAGTGAACGAAGGTGAGTTTGTACGGTCCGAACGGAATGTTACATTCACCGGTGAAGGTGGCGTAGTACAAGAACCATCTGTTGAACACTGTCCGAAACAAGTCATTAAATGGAAATCACCGTAAAGTGCACCACCGACGTTACGGTCGTTGTAATTCGCTGGGTCGCCACAAGGCTTGCCTGCAAGGTTTTCTTTACAACCCCAGCTTGGGCAGTTACCATTCATGAAGGTGAAGTAAGAGAAGAAACCCGTATCACGAGGAAGCGTGATAGAATAAACCGAATCACCAATAGGGTGCATTTCATTTTGACCTGGTGTACCAAATCCAGAACCACCACCTAAGAATACCCCGGTAGAATCTACCGCTTGGAATTCCATGTTTACTTGCATCGTCACATAAACTTGTCCCGCTTTAGCAGCACAAGATTCCCATGCTACACCCGGTAGAATAGTATCGTTCATTAATTCAGCAAAGCGATTGGTATAAATACCTGTTGTCTTAGTACAAGCTGTTCCTGAAGTCAAGTTTTCCTGACCTGTCCAACCGTCCAAAGTGAATTTATACTCAATAGAATCGGCAGTCAACGGAAGTGTCACAGTCCAGATAGAATCGCCTTCTGGATCAGCCATAGGATTACACGTTCCACACCAACTGTTAAAGTCACCGTTAAGGTGAACAGTAGTGTATGAACCTGCATAGTCACGCATATCAACGATAAACGTAACGTCTTTTTGTGCAAAACCCAACATAGGTAGGGCAAGCATTAATAAAGCGTAGATTTTTTTCATGTTAAGCATTTATTTATGGTTAGTAATTATTGAAATACTCTGATATAATCCACCAGCATATACTGAGGGAATGTTGTTGAAGGGCCAACTGGACCAGGCCAGTCTCCTTCGACGGCAATATTCAGGATAAAAAAGAATTTCTTTTTAAATGCACCTAAGTTGGAGATGTTCAACGAATGAAACTGAATGTCGTCACGGTACCATTTGATTGAACCACTGTCCCACACGATAGAAAACACATGAAATTCATCGTTGTATTTACCAGTGGTGAGGCTATTATTACTGCTGTGCTCTGCATGGTTTCCGTTATTAGACCAATGACCGGTACCATAGATTGTCCGGTCATTATAACCGTCTCCACCTATCAATTCCATCACATCAATCTCGCCACAACTGGGCCAGCCATCGGTAGAGAAATTGTCCCCTAACATCCACAGCGCAGGCCAGATACCCGGTCCATAAGGAACTTTCGCTCGTATGTCTATTCTACCGTACTTGAAAGACTGTTTGCCTTGAGTTGTAATTCTCGCAGAAGTATATGGCGCTCCTAAGTGCGTTTCTTCCTTTGCTGTTATACGTAAGTAGCCTTGGTCAAGTTCAGCGTTACGATTGCCGCCTCGATAATATTGACTTTCGTTGTTTCCCCAACCTGATGCTCCCGTTTCGTAATTCCAATCTGCAAGATTTAGGTCTATTCCAGAAAAGTCTTCCTCCCAAACCAAAGTTTTTCCTGGATACGAGTTAGGTGTTGTATAACCTATGTCTTCAATTGGCGGTGCACCGTCATCATTTAGTAATGTTATTGAAGCAAAAGGCTCTGGAATGGTTACGTTCACTGGGTTACTAAATGAAACCCAAAAAGACTCCGTGTCTTCTGGTACCTCATCACCGTATATGGTGATTGGAATAGATGCCATTGTAGCGCCCTTCGGAATTTCTAACGTACCAAGGGTAGACTCGAAATCATCGCCAGCATCAGCATTCACGCTATTCGTTGCGTAGTCCAACGTTATAGTTTTAGTTGCGGCAGCCGACAAAAACACTTCGTAGTTAATGACTTTAACTGTATCCCCCTCGTCTATCTCTATGCTGTATGCGGTAAGCTGAGGTACTGCGGGAGACTCGCAGCCAAAGGCTACAAGGCTCACTGCAGTAATGTATGCTATGTTACGAATGCTTTTGATCATTTGTTATGATTGCGAGTATAAAGTAAAGCGCCACAATCCAACACTGTAGTCTACCTCAATCTCCATGTAACGGTCGCCGCCAATATCTGTCATAGATAAAATGTCATATGTCACTGAAGTGACAGGAGCACTTACCTCTGAACCATTCGCTGCTTTTGGAATACCAATAAATGCACCGAGTCCGTTTACTTTCAACTGATCTGGATGGTCCGAATCTGCAGGTATGATTTCAAAAGCATGCGTACCGCTTGCCCATGCATCGTGAGGACTGGTTAGGTTTGTTTCATCGGTACAACCTTCTGTCGCAACACCGTAATACGTTTCGGCATATACATCACCTTTCGTATCGTACTCCATGGTACCGTCGTCGGTAAAAATCCATTCGTCGTTAAACAGACAAGGACGGTCGGTTGGACCCGTTGCAGGGATTGCCCACCAAGTGGTGTTACCGTCTGGACCTACCCATAGCGCCCCGGCTTGTGGAGCTAATTTCCAAGTACGGGTTGAACATTCTGTTAACCATTCCATAGCACCAATACAAGGCATAGGACCGTCTTTTAATATTTCAATTTGACCATTGGCAGAAGCGCTACCGCCTTGATTAAAGACCGTGTGGGTAACATCATAAGTACCCATAGACCCTATAAAAACCTCCACGCTTTCACCGGTGTAGGTTCCTACACCGTCAATGTTCCATTGGAACAAAAACGGATCGCCAGAGCTGTTCGACACTAACTGAACGGTATTACTGTCTATGTACGTGAGTGAGTAATCTGCTTGAGGCAGTGCGCCTAATTCCGTATGGCCTGCTTCGCTTGGTTCACAAGCAACGAAACCGAAGGCCACGAGACTAAATAAAACTAATTTCTTTAACATCATTCTTGGTTTTTAGTATCCTGGGTTCTGAGTTAATACAGCCGGTGCAGCATCAATTTCTTGCTGCGGAATAGGTAAGTAAACGTGCGTGGAAGAGACATAACCTTGGCTACCCAACACGTCTGAAGCCTTTCCGGTTCTTATGAGGTCGAAGAATCTATGACCTTCTGTAGCTAACTCCATGCGACGCTCCGTATATATGTCTTCGAGCAGTTGGCTGCCAGAGCTTGTTAAAGCAGGAAGACCTACTCTACTTCTCACCTGATTTAGATACGTCCTTGCCGTACCTTCTGAACCACCGCTTCTAGCGATTCCCTCAGCTGCCATGAGTAATACGTCAGCATAGCGAATTTCCCTAATGTTATTCCCCCAGTTGAGAGCAGGGTCACCGTCTGGCGCAACATTAGATGCGATCGGTGCATATTTACGCATCCAGAAGCCTGTGTTTTGGTACCCAGGTGTATATTCTGAGCCCGGTAATGCATCTGCGTCAATAATGGTATATCCGTAACGTGGATCGCCGTCCATTGCGGCTTCTAATTCCGTTGAAACTGGACAGAAGCCCCAGCCGGTTGCATAGGTAGGACCGTTGTAGTCACGCATTCCGATGAACTGAACACCAACGTTTCCTTCACCGCCGCCCCAACCGAACGAACCCCAGTCTGAAGCTGAGTTTTCACTGTAGGTGATTTCAAACACACTCTCTGATGACCATTCTCCCTCTGCCGACCAAATGTCAGAAAAGCTCGACAATAGTGCATATTCACCAGACTGTATTACTGACTCACAAAGAGTGGCCACCTGGGCCATACTAGACTCATCATCTTCAAAAAGCAACACACGTGCTAATAATGCCTGTGCTGCACCTTTAGTTACACGGCCCAGTTGGTTAGAGCTCACAGAAGTCGGTAGATCAGCAATTGCCGCTTCAAGGTCAGAAACGATAAATGGATAAATTTGATCCGGGCCAACTTGTTCAACGGTGTAGTATTCTGATGCACCAAGGGTGTGGTCAATCAAAGGAATATTGCCGAAAAGACGAACCAAATCAAAATAGAATTTGGCACGAAGGAATTTAGCTTCCGCTTTGGTACGCGTTCTAAATGCTTCGCTCGCATCTTCGATTTCGTCAATTTTTTCCAAGAACAAATTGGCGCGGTAAATACCTTTGTAGCCTTTTCTCCAGAAACCACGCTGTGGTCCTAAGTTCGGGGTTAATGTAAAGTTATTGTAGGCAACCCAAGAAGGCTGATCAGAAGCATCGCTACCTCCAGCGTATGTGTCATCCGAAGCAACATTCTGCAAGAATCTAAACATGGTGAAGCCATATTGATCATTCCACTGTAGTACATCGTAAATACTCACCAATGCTTCGAAGGCTTGCTCCTCTGTCTGGTAGTAGTTTACCTCTAATACACGGCCCACAGGTCTAGTATTCAAAAAGTCTTTTGAACACGAGCCCAAGATCATAGTAAGTGCTAAAAGCAAGCTTACCCAGATACCTTTTGTTTGGTTTAACTTATTCATGTTTTATCTATTTAAATGTGATGTTCAATCCTATTGTATTCACTCTTGCTTGCGGGTAGATTCCTCTGTCTACACCAAAGCCAGCTCCAATCTCAGGATCAAATCCGCTGTACTTTGTAAATGTCAAAAGGTTCGTTCCACTGTAGTAGATGCGCATTTTGCGAAGACCAATGCGCTCGGCAGTTGGGCCGGTTATATTGTATCCAATCTGTAAAGACTTCAATCTGAAGAAGCTGCCGTCTTCAACATAGAAATCTGAACTACGTGCAAAGTTTCTGTTTACGTCGTTGAACGTAAGTCTTGGGTAATCATTTGTAGAACCTTCACCTGTCCAGCGATCGATTGCCTTAGCAGGCATGTTAGAGGTTGGTAAGTCGTAGCGGCGTGTAGCATTGTAAATCTGATTGCCGAATACCCCTTGACCGAAAATGTTAACATCCCAATTTTTGTAGCGCATGTCGATCGTCAAACCGGCAGTCCAATCAGGCGTTGGATTTCCAATCATTGTTCTATCATCTGCATCTATCACACCGTCACCGTTGACGTCCACAAAACGGAAATCACCCGCTTGTGCCATCGGCTGAAGAGTATCGCCATCTCCACTAGTGTGACTAAATACATCATCCATGTTTTGGAAGATTCCGTCCGTTTGATATCCGTAGAGGTAACCAATAGGCAAGCCTTCAGTAATACGTGTGATTTCAATACCCTGTGGTCCCCATCCGGCACCAGTTAAATAACCGGCATCGTTACCAATCAATATAACTTCGTTTTTAATGAAACTCGCATTTCCGCTAACACCAAAAGAGAAATCCTTACTGTAGTTACGGTCGTATCCGAATTCAATATCAACACCCTGGTTCAACATTGAACCCACGTTGGCTGTAGAAGGATCATTTCCTATGTAATCTGGTAATGGCGGACGCGTTTTCATACCGTTGGTACGACGGCTAAATACATCAACGCCCAAAACGAGGTAGTCATACGCGCGGATTTCAGTACCGACGTTTAGTTGGGCAACACTCTCCCAACGTAAATCCGGATTTGCTACTTGCGCGGGAGTCGTACCATTGATCAGTACCTCATTTGCACCAAAGGTGTACGAACGGCCACCTATAATGGTAGAAGCATATTCCAATGAACCTGCTGCGTCACTACCATTTAAACCGTAACCGGCTTTAAATTTCAATGTGTTTACATTATCATAAACCCACCAGTTTTCTTTGTGAACATTCCATCCAGCAGATAACGAAGGGAAATATCCCCAGCGATTGTTTTGACCAAAACGCGAAGAAGCATCCGCACGAAGAATGGCAGTAGCAACGTACTTACCGTCGTAATCATAGTTCACACGACCGAAATACGATTCGATTGCATAGCGCTCCCATTTACCGCCATATACCTGCTCTGAAATTTCGTTACGGGCATAGTCAATGGTAGCATCTCGGAAGTCCTGTGTTGGAACATCACGCTTGTTACCACCGATATAACGACCGTTTACTTCTTGAGCACTGTGACCCACCAAATAGTTGAGGTTATGCTTACCTACACTATGAGTATAGGTCAAGGTATTGTCCCAAATCCAAGTAAATCCTCTATTAAAACTGGAGTAGACATTGTTCGTGTCTAACAAGTTCGTTGCATTCAAATAGTGTGATGGCGTCATTCCATCGTTACCCCAGAACGCAAGGTCAATACCCATGCTTGAGCGTGCTTTTAAACCCGGCAGAATTTCAAATTCTGCATAGGTATTGTTTACGATTTTGTCTGCCCATCCAACATTGTTGATCATCGAATAAGCAGCTACAGGATTTACTACCTCAGACGTTACACGATTTGAAATTCCAAAAATCCCATTCTCATCACGGACTAAATTTCCGCGAAGCACACCACCAGAAGAGTATGGTGTTCCAGATAAAACTGTCGGATCGGTTTCGTACAATGGCGTAATTGGATCAATGTTTAATGCACGGCCTAAAGGCGAGCCCCATTCCGTATTTTCTGCAACACCATTGCTTTGATTGTGCGTATAGGCTACATTCCAGCCTACTGTCAAACGGTCGTTGACTTTAGTTACCGTATTCAAGCGAGCAGCCAATCTTTCATAGTACGATTTGCCTTCTGCAACAATACCTTCTTGATTGAATGAACTAATAGATGCATAATATGATCCGCGGTCTGTTCCGCCCGCTATGCTAATGTCACTGTTTTGAATCACAGCGTTTCTATTAAACACAGCGTCTTGCCAATCTGTACCGACACCGTGTGCGCTTGGATTTGCATACGGGAGAACCTGACCTGCAGCGCCTGCCATCTCATTTTGGAGGGTAGCATACTCTGTAGCGTTCAATACCGGTGCTTTCTTCCATGGATTCTGTAGACCTGTATAAGAAGTTACCTTCACTTCCATCCCACGAGCTTTCGATCCGTTTTTGGTTGTAATGATGATAACACCATTTGCACCACGAGCACCATAGATAGCGGCAGAAGCTGCATCCTTAAGTACTTCAATGGTTTCTATATCGTTGGGGTTCAAATAATCTATACCGCCGCCAATAACAACACCGTCAATAACGTACAAGGGATCAGAGCCGTTTATAGAGGAAGTACCGCGTACACGAATCACTGCACCAGCACCTGGCTGACCAGAACTTTGCACGACGCTAACTCCCGACGTTCTTCCTTGAAGCGCAGTTTCAACACGTGGTAAGACGAGATCCTCTAAGTCTTCCGACTTAACGCTCGATATCGCTCCGGTAACATTTGACTTTTTCTGCGTTCCGAATCCAACAACAACAACTTCGTCCAAAGTAGAAGCAGCTTGATCATAGTCGAGCTTGATGTTCATATTTTTAGAGGAACCCAAGGCCACTTCTTTCGAAATGTATCCCACAAAAGAGACCGTGACGGTTGACCCTTCTTTAGCGTCAAGCGTCCATCTTCCTTCCATGTCTGTCATAGCAGATTTCTGTCCCGCCTTGACTACAGCTCCTGGAAGCGGTGAGTTGTCAGCAGCATCTACGACTGTTCCTCGATACTGTGCGCTCAATTGCGCAGAGCATCCCAAAAAAAGTAGGGTTAGGAAAGACGCGATGAAATGTTGTCGTTTGTTCATTGTGTCGTGTTTTATTGATAAAGTGTATTTTGTACACTGCAATGTGCCACCGAATTAATCAAGGAGCAACTTATGAGCCCGGACAAATACCGGACAATTAAAAGCAATTCTAGGATATACGGCCTGTTAGCAGCGCTTATACACTAAAGGTACGTGAATTTTAATCCAGAAAATCATCGATATCTCGACGTTCTTTTTTGGTGGGCCTTCCCGCCCCTTTTTGACGACTGACGTTTCGTGCTAAGCGAAGAAAATTCTTTTTATCTAACTCAACTTGAGGCGTTTGATTGCTAACTAATTCTGTGACGAGCTTAGCGCTAACTCTGCTTTTTGGCAACCCAATTACCTCATACACCTCATCATATCCATGGCGTTTAAGCGTGAAGACATCCCCTTCCTTGACATCTCTAGAAGGTTTTACCGGCACTTCTGACATCAAAACCCGATTATTACGGATCTGCTCACCGGCTAAGGTGCGGGTTTTAAACAATCGGACACACCATAAGAATTTGTCTATACGCATGTCCACAAAATTGCACGTTTTCCACTAATTTCAAGCCTTCAAGATTAAAAATGATAGAATGAAAAAATTCGCACTCCTCGGGGCAGTTAGCCTGTGTACATTTTTTGCCTGCCAAAACACAGACGAAAGTGCAGCCGCCCAAAACAACGAAAGTACTAGTGCAATGAAAAATTCTCAAAAAGGATATCAGCTATACACCGTGCGCGAAGCACTTACTGGTGCAGACTCGATTGAAGCAACCCTGCAAGCGACACGTGCTATGGGTTATGAAAAAGTCGAGAGTTTTGGCTACATGGACGGTGGTTTTTTAGGATTGAGTACCGTAGCCTTCAATAGAGCCATAGCAGATGCGGGCCTTACAAGTCCGTCGGGACATTACATGCCATCGGAATTGGAAAGCGCAACTATGGGAACTATTGATCCGCGCTCCATAAATAACTTCTTAGATGCCGCTGAGGCGCTCGGACAAAAGTGGGTCATTGTTCCCTGGATGAACGAAGCATGGCGGAATAAAGAAGGGTACGATCATTTGATCGAATACCTGATACAATTAGGTGCGGCAGCGGCGCAACGAGGCATGGTCGCTGGTTGGCACAACCATGACTTCGAATTTGAACCACTAGACCCCAACCAACCGGGCTCCCCCGTTGCCTATGAATACCTATTGAACGCCCTAGAGGGAAGCAACGTTGTCTTTGAAATGGATATACATTGGGTCGCCTTCGCTGGACAAAATCCTGTAGAATGGATGGCTAATTATCCCGGTAGATTTCCTTTATGGCACGTAAAAGATTTTGCAGCAGATACCGCGACACAGGTTCCAGTGGGGCAAGGTGTTCTGGATTGGGCGGGAATATTTGCCATGGCAGAAACAGCAGGATTGGAACACTACTATATTGAACAAGACTTCTGTGCAGCAGACAAAGCCGTTCAATGTCTTCAAGAAAGTATAGAATGGGTGAACGAACAGCCCTTCATAAATTAAACTAAACCGCTCAAGCAGCGTTAACACCACAACGAATACAACAGACCTATGTACGGAGGATTAAAAGACCATTTGACTGCACAACTTCAAGAGATCACGGCAGCTGGCTTATTCAAGCGCGAACGTGTCATCACAACACCCCAAGACGCCATCATCAAAACTACTGAAGGCGAGGAGGTACTGAATTTTTGTGCAAACAACTATTTAGGACTGAGCTCACACCCGCGTGTTTTGGCGGCGGCTCAAAAAACGTTAGAAACGCACGGTTTCGGTATGTCATCTGTCCGTTTTATTTGCGGCACGCAGGACATTCATAAAGAATTGGAAGCAAAACTAGCGGACTTCTTGCACTGCGAAGACACTATTCTATACGCAGCAGCCTTCGATGCCAACGGTGGAGTGTTTGAACCGCTTCTTACCGCGGAAGATGCAATCATTTCGGACAGTTTAAATCACGCCTCTATTATCGACGGTGTCCGTCTGTGTAAGGCGCAGCGTTACCGTTATGCAAATAATGATATGGCTGATTTAGAGGTCCAATTGAAAGCTGCTGAAGGGGCCAGATTCAAAATAATTGTGACCGACGGTGTTTTTTCTATGGACGGTTATGTGGCACAATTGGACAAAATTTGTGATTTAGCGGATAAATACGATGCACTCGTAATGGTGGACGAATGCCACGCTACCGGATTTATTGGAAAAACGGGACGTGGGACAATCGAGCTTAAGAACGTTCTGGGGCGTGTAGATATTATCACTGGAACTTTAGGCAAAGCTCTGGGCGGTGCAATGGGTGGTTTTACTACCGGACGAAAGGAAATTATCGAGATGTTGCGTCAAAAATCGCGTCCATACCTTTTCTCTAACTCACTAGCGCCGGCCATTGTCGGGGCGTCAATTGAGGTATTGAATTTGTTGAGCGAAACTACGGACCTGCGTGACCAATTAGAATGGAACGTGAACTACTTCAAAGACGGCATGAAAGCGGCAGGCTTTGATTATAAGGATGGTGATAGTGCTATTGTACCGATCATGCTTTACGATGCAGCCTTAAGTCAGGAATTCGCAGATAAACTACTTACCGAAGGCATCTACGTTATTGGCTTCTTTTATCCGGTTGTACCGCAAG
>Ga0206682_10003937_pt1 | contig 12362 bp, 26 predicted proteins | sample M240m12015metaG_FD_155444 | JGI IMG/M metagenome (GOLD analysis project Ga0206682, IMG submission 155444) | Ammonia-oxidizing marine archaeal communities from Monterey Bay, California, United States - M2 40m 12015 | ecosystem: Environmental > Aquatic > Marine > Intertidal zone | place: USA... | reverse complement strand
GCTTGGCTATTTGTAGGGTTTGCACCATCTTCAAATAAACCATAACCAAAAAACGCTTTAAGTTGTGTGTAACCGCTTGTGGTTTGTGCTACACCTTGTATAAATTGTGTTGTTCTATAATCCACCCAAAAAATGTCTGTTGAGTAATCACCATCAAATACGTTAGTAAAGTAATCCCTTACAAGTTCTGCTATTTCAAAAGTACATACGTTATCAACTGCAAACGAGTTTAAAAGATAGGTGCTTGTTGATGGTCTGCTACTTGTTTGTGTACCTTGATATATATACAATTCAAGCTGTGTGCTTGTTAGGTTTGTTACTGTGCCAGTAGTTATGTAGTACGGACTTCTTACGTTAATCTTGCTCATTTGTTTATATTTACTTGTATTTGTTTCTCTAAGCCTATTGAGTATGCTTCTACTAACTCATCTGGTAATCTTTTAAAAGCTGCCTCGAATGGTTTAGTAAAAAACAAACTTGGTCTTATACCTTTCTTTTTTATCGCCTTTGCTATTGCAAACTTTATTCCCTCACGCTTTGCAAACTTACCGCCAGACCCTCTCGGTGCAATTCCCTTTCTAACTACCCAACTGTCTAAAGACTTTGTAGGTGGCATCTTGTTAGTGTACTTATAAGGCGTGTTGTATTTCTTTTGTGTTCCGCTTACCCCTTTGTCTTGGAACTTGCCATAGTCAGCCATATTAAAGGTTAAGGACGTTGTTTGTGCGCTTTTTGATACTTGGTAACCCAAAGAGTTATAAAGTTCCTTAGATGCGTTCTTTTTGCCCTTAGATAAGTTGCTTCGCGATTGTTGTATAACGTACTTAGCAAACTTGTTTAGTTCATCCCTTAAAAACTTGTCTGCTAACATATAGTAATATCGTTTGGTATTATTACGTCCATTGTTGCTGCCCATCCAGCCAAGCGGTTATCAAACCTTTCGTAAAATGGCTCAAGTGTGGGGTCGCCCTCTAATTGGAATTGTGCGCTATGTAGCGTTCCCCTTCTAAGTAGCATTATTAATTTGTTAAGCACACCAAGTTGTGTGTTTAAAATATCTTGTTCGTTGTTGTTGCCTCTGAAAATATCAGTAGTAGGCTCTTTGCTTTCATCTACTACATCCATAGCCATAACAGTAATGTTAAACGATAGCACTTGTTCTTGAGTTGTTACAGAGTTCACTATAATGTGTGCCAAAGGGAATATGCTTTGCTTAGACAAATCAATGTCAAATATATCGCCAGTTGTAACTGTGTTTACATTCACGTCCGCTAAAAGCTGTGTTTCTATTTTTGATGTTATTTGGTAAAACCCTCTTATTCCTATTTGGCTCATTTTATTTAAATTTATTTTTTATCTGTGCTGCTTCTATTTGGTTTTTCTCTTTTGTGTATTCTAAATAGGTTAAGCATTGGTGTACATTTAGTTCAGTGATATTTTTAAATCTTGTAATATCGCCTTGAGCGATGCCATAGAGGGCGTTGAACCATCCCCACTTGGTTGTGAAATTAGATGCTGTGCTAAAGCCTTCTCGTTCTTGCTGTCCAAAGAGTTCAGCATAACCATCGATAAGTCCTTGCCTAAACTGTAAAAAAAAACAATAGCACCTAATACTACATCTAAAGGGAAGTCCTTAGCGTTATTGCTTGTGTCTGGGTCGTATTCCTTTATGGTGTACCTTGCACCTCGCTTGTGTTCTATTGGTCTGAATAGTACGTTTACTGCTCTGTGTAAATTATCGTTATCCCCTATGAAAGTGTCTAAGTCCATATACTCGCCAAAGGTCATATCGTCAAGTTCTGGAATAAAGCCATAATCTACACCGTTTAAACTAAACTTATTTATAAGCTGGTGGTTAGTATCAAACATAGTATTTATAATCTCGCATACCTCAGCTATGTCTGTGGCTTTCATATTGCGTACTACTATCTCTGGCACTTTACAAAATATCTCTACAATCTTAAGTTGTATTGCTGTATCGTGTGTGTCCTCAAGCGTTCCGTCTAACTTAGCAAACTCTTGGTATTGTCCTAAGGTTATCTCGTTAAGGCTTGTAGGTATTCTTAGATTTACTTTCATATTACTTTACTTATTAATATATAAACAAAATTAATAATTTTTAGACACAAAAAAACCCCTACATTTCTGTAAGGGTTATATGTTTGGGTACTTATAGCATTTTATAAATCGCCATACCCAGAACGATAGGATTTTATTTGCTGTTTAAAGTTATAAATTTTAAACTTTTAAAGTAGTTGCCCTAAAGGAACACTAACATAATCCGTAGAGTAGAACAATTCTGTTCGTTAGCTTGAAACAATAGGAAAAGCTCGTCAGCTTTATTTTTATCTTTATACCACAGTTAGAACCACAGTTGCAAATATTTTACCTTGCTTTTATTTTAATATGTTTAAGAACTTTGTACTATTTCTTGTACACTACAAATATACAACATAATAAACGTTATAAACAAATTATAAACAAACTTTAACATTTCTTTAACATTTAGTGTACTATATACTTACCTCTATTTGGGTTTTGCAACTGGTAGCCAACAGCGTATCTAATCGCATCTATTAAGTGATTGTACTTGTCTATTGGTGTGTTGCTTTTGCGTTCTAACCAACGATAGTTGTTTAACTCTTTGATGAGGTTTGTACTGTCTGGACTTACAACCAAGTCATAATCTTGTAGTAAGCTTATTCCGTATGTTACACTTCCTTGACCTTTTATGCTTGGCTTTACATTACACCCTTTAGCTTTTATTTCGCTTAGTAGTCTTGGCTCTGCACTATCTCCTACAATCAAACCACTATTAGCGTGTTTAAGGTTTAGTTCTGCTATTTGTGATGTGGTTAGCCTTGGCAAGTAAAAACATTCCTTTAAATAGATTGTTTTAGTGCTGGTGTTTATGTTTACCTCTACTAAGGTACTTGGGTCTGCTGCAAAGCCATAATCTTGACCCCACACGCTTACGCTACTTCTTTTAAACTCTCCGATACTCCAGTTACTAAATATAACCCCCTCTGCTTTAGACATCCAAGCACCAAGCATTTGCTGTTTGTACTTCTCTGGTCTGCGCTTACGCATCTGGTCTATTTGGTCAATGTAGCTTTTAGATAGGTTGTCTATGTTGTCTATGTAGGTGGTGTGTATGTAGGTTGTGTTTTCTTTCTGTGTATTGCTTCCCTCTTGTACCCCTCGTTCCTCAAAAAAACGTCTGTATATAAAGTGTTCTTTGGTTGTGGGGTTTAATATCAGTATCACTCTATTGGCTTTGCCTTGTTGCCTTACACTTAGGTCAATGGTGTCAAACTTCTGCTCGTCTGTTAGTTCCTCAGCTTCATCTACTACCCAAGTGGTTATACCTTGCAGAGATTTGAGGTTAGCTGTCTGGTCTCCGCTTGAAGTCTTGATACCTCTAAAGATAATCTTGCTGCCAGTCTTTTTGTTTATTATCTCGTCCTTAGTAATGTGGAAGTGTTCTATCGAGCCGAATTGTTCTAACTTGTCTAAGAACTCTGGTATAATTGAAATGTATGCTGAGGTTAGTGTATAGCGTGTGAATAGTATAACGTGTCCAGCTTCATAGGTAAGCATAACTAAAAGGGCGTTTACTGAAAATGACTTCCCAGACCCACGCCCACCACTTACAATAAAGTACCTACTATCGTTTTCAATAATAGGCATATATTTTTTCTTTACCTCAATCAATGTCAGTCTACGAACTTAATTAAATCTCTAAAATTGATGTTTAAGCCTTCCGAACTATTTATATCCATACTTTCCTTTGGCTTTCCGTAACGATAGCTTAAATAGGTTTGTAAGGCTCTCATATCGCCTTTGGCTACTAACTTACCTAATGTTTCAATTGCTTCGTCTTTGTCTATTATATTATCTAAGCGTTCTATTAGTTTTTGCTCTTGTGCCTTTGGCTTTCTCCCAGCACCTTGTCTTGAACCGCCTCTATTTTCTACTTTCATATTTTGAAAAACTTTGATTAATCAAACTACTAATATATAAACAAACTTATTTTTTTTTAGCACAGTACTGGGTTTTTAACTTGTCTTTTTAATTTAGCACCTTTTACCTTTTGGGGTTGTATTTGTGGCTTTGTAGCTTTTATTAGCTTATCGTATGGCATTAACCTTGTACCTATAAACTGCATAAGGCTTTCTGTTTCCCATTTGCTTAGTACTTGTGTTATTTCTTTTATTAGTTCTTTGTTTTGTGGTTTAAGTGTTGTTTGTTTCACTACCTTTTTCTTTCTTGGCATTTTGCACAAATCAACATTAAGTCTAAACTGCCTAACTATCTTGTTAAATATTACTTTATCGCTATGTGTAATTGTATCAAAAGTTCTAACGTGATAAATTGCGCAGTCGTGAGATACGCCTATTTTACCGCCTAAAAATTGTAATGTGTGTCCAGCTTCTTTAGCAAGTTTACAATATACCTTTCTTGCATAAGAGTATTGTCTTTGTCTTACTCTTTGTGTTATATCAAATCCGTAAAGGGTGTTTAGTTCTTTTATTAGTTCGTCTAAGTTCATACTTCTTCTTTCTTGTGTATAATGTATCCGTTTTCTTTTAGGAGTTGTATCGCTTCCTTTATTTTTTCTTGTTCTATTCTGTAACTGTCAAATATGTAGTTGTGTATTACCATTGTTCTTTGTTTAAATTATATTCACTTAGGGGTGCTTCCCCATTTTCTTCTAATTCTTTTTGTAAGTTGGCTAAGGCTCTCCAAGCCACCTTTGCTGAATGTCTTATTAAGTCTGTGTCTATCTTTCCAGCTTCCATTAAGTGTCTTGTTAAAGCGTCTAACTCATCTCCAGACTTTGACCTATCCCAATGTAAGGGTTTGTTTGGGTGGTGCTGTTGGTTGCCTATCCAAGATGTTTTAGCTACTTCTCTTATTGCATCTGGGAAGTATTTAAGTACTCCGCTAAATACTGGCATTTGTTTTCTGTTTGGCTCGTCATATACACCAGCTCTTTGTTCTTCATAGGCTAACTCTTCTTGTTCTTTCATTGTGTATGCGGTTTCTGTTCCGCTTATGTAATCAATCCTCTGACTTCTCTTTTTCATTGTCTTTGTCTATTATTAGTTTTAGTGCCTCTAACTTTACATACATTTGAGCAACTATGTTTTCAAGTCTAAGTATGCGTTGTATCTGTGTGTGCTTCTTTTGTTTCATAATTCCCCAGTTAAGCAATAGTTATCTAAGTCTGCACCCTCTATAAAGAACTTGTTGTATAAGTCAAGTGCTTTCTCTACTTTCTCTTCGCCTCTGTAGTAAAACTCTTCTGAGCAGTTAAAGATGCCTATGTCAAGGCTTTTCTTGTCAAGTACTAAAAAATAGAACGACTTAAAATCTTTCTTAAACAAATTACAATACAGATAGCATTGCACATCATAAGAGTATTTTTGTGCCGAGTAGCTAAAGTCTTTTACGCTTGATGAAGTTGTTTTTAAATCGACTATTCTATTGGTGGCTAATACATCCGCCTTACCTCTAAATGGAAAGCCTAATACGTTGTCTATGGCTGGTATCTCAAACTCTGCTTTAGTAATTAGTTCCTTAGCGTGTTCGTTGCGGTAGAATGCATCTACAAGCCTATCAGCATCACTACGCTCTTTTGCAGTAAACACTCTTGGGTTTTCAGCTTTGGCATCCCTAAACTTCTTTGTGTTCTTGCTTTGCACATCTATAAAGGTTTGCGCTGCAAATACCTCTGGTTCTAATATGGCGGTGTGAAAAAGCCATCCATCTCGTAAGGCTTGGCTTTCGCCACTTCCATACTCTAAGCTAAACTTATACGTCTTAGGACTTGATAGAAGCTGTTTAAGGCTACTACTACTAAGCGCAAGGGTGTTTAGTTCCCCATAGTAAAAAGTGTCATCTTCCATACGCTTAAGCAGTTCTGCTTTGTCGTAATACTTGTTGTCTAATAGTTTTATCTTATCCATATTATTCAAGGTCATAATTATAGCAATCACGACAGCAGTAGGTTTGTCCGTTTGTTGGCGTTTCGCACGTTCTACAATAGGTTGTCTCGTCTGGTGTTTCCCAATAGTTCATATCTCGTATTGTTTTAGTTCTTGTTTTAGTTTTTGTATCTCTTTGTTTTTTTGGTTTCTTATGTGGTCTACTTTCTTGGTTAGTATCTCAACCTCTGTAATTAATTGGCTGGAGAGTATACCTATTTCTGTGATTGCTTTTACACAGTTCTTTAAATCTTTGTTGTTAGGTTTAGCCTCTTGCCAATCAATAAGCTTCTCAATTAGAAACGAGTACCACAGTCCGTAAGATTGTTTTTGTAGTAAGTCCATTTTAACTTGCAGACCCAATTAGGTAGCCAAAAGCCACACATAGTGCTAACATAAATATTATAGCACCTTGTATAATTATTTCTCTTTGACGTTCTTTTTTGAGTTCTAAGGCATCAAGTTCTTTTTGAGTGTGTACCTCTATTCTGTTTTTGCGTGTTTGGATGTGTAACCCAGTTTTTGTCTTTTTCATAATCTTTGTTTTTTATTGTATGTTTATTATTATGCTTCTAATGTGTGATGCTCTGTTTTCTAACTCTATCTTTTTTTCTTTGGTTAAACTTTTTTTGTAACTATCGTAATACAATATAGCATCTATTTGTTTTAACTCTTTGCGTAAGTCATCTAACTGCGTTCTCATTTGTTTGTGTTTGCGTTATGAATATAAGATAGTGCAGTTTGCTCGTTCATTCCATAGGCTTGTACCATCATAGTTATCCAAGCCTTTTCTGTTTCTGTAAGTGTTTTCATTAGTATATGATATTTAAAAATTCTTTCTTTTGCTCTTCCGATACATAATTTACATCTTTAAACTCTAAAGCTAACTCAACAGCTTTATTAACTGTAATATCGAAATTAGTCCAAGTAATGAAAGCAAACTGCATATCATTAGAGTTAAGTTGGTTGTAACTATTGCTATCTATTGTTGCTTGTATAAATTCTGAGTAAGTCATTTTGTTTTTGTTTTAAAGTTATACACAAATATATATAAAAATATTTATTATAAACAAATTATAAACAAGTTATTTTTTAAATCCGTTTAAATTTATTATAGATGCTTGGCTCTCGTCAATCAAATAACAAGGCTTTAGAACTTTCTTTTTTGTCCATAGCGTAGTATCTGGGCAGTACATTTCTTGTACTTTTAAGTCCTGGAGATTGTTTAGCCAGAACATATAATTGCCTTTGGGGTCATTTACAAAGTACAAAGCTATCCTACCAGTTTCTATCAGCTTGTCGTACTTGTAAACCTCAAGCATTTTTTCTTTGTAGTATTTGTTTCTGAACTTAAACTCTATTACTACTTCTGCTCTCTTGCCATTTTTTTCTGGTGCATATCCTATCGCATCATAATGCTCAAAGCCTTTGCCAGTATGTGTTAAATCCCAGCCATCAGCGTTTAATAATAGTATTACAGCTTTCTCCCACTTGTGTACATTCTTAATCATAAATCTTGTTTATGTCTGCAATCCATTGTAAAAGCCTTTTAGGGCTGCAACTGCAAGGCTCGTAATATTTGTGGTCGTAATACTTAGAGTGAAGCCTACACAATAACTTATATTGTTCTTGTGATAGCTTACCTTTTACGTCAGCTTTAAACTGCTTCCAGTCTTTTTTGTCTATTTCTTCCATAGGTCTAAATCTATATCAGTCCATTCGTTCATCTTGCGCTGTCTTTCTTCACAACCGCAATTTTCTCCCCATATCTTTTTGACTACCCATCTTATTCCAGTATAATAAGTAATGTAGTAAACTAAATCTCCTAATTTCATAATTCATTTATTGGTAATATAATTCCTTTACTTGCCATATTATCTCCACCCTTTTTATCTCGCTTTGTGTTTATATATTTTCTGCATTTGTCTTTTAAGTCCTTTGTTTTGATAATATACAATTTGTCTAAATAAATATAATATATCTCAGCTTTGGTTGCTGAAATTCCACTTGGCTTACCATAGCAAGAATACTCTACATAGAAGTTGCCAGTAACTTTATATTGTGCATCGCTTTTAACCTCAACACCAATTTCTAACTCTGGTATATAGATATCCCAATCTAAACAATAGCCATCGACTATGTAAGCCTTAGGGTACTTCTGCTGTATATGCAACAAAGCTTTATTCTCATACTCTTTGCCAGTCTTTAAATCGTGCTGAAATTTACTAATCATATATTATCTTTTATGTGTTTAAGTGCGTTTCTGTAAGTATTGTAAAGGCTGTAATAACTTATCTTTGTTTCTCTGCTTAGTGATGCCACGCTTTGCCCTGAAGCTACTAAAGTAAATACCTTGCTATCGTACCAGCGCATATCTGCAAGTAAGTTATCTATTTTATTTTTATCCTTTGCATATTGTACCTCGTCTATGCCTAAGTCATCTATTTGCTTTACTTCCCCATCTATGTCCTCTATGTATGTTTTTATCATTCGTGCCTCTTTCTTGTGGGTGTTTAAGTAAATTCCACGCAACACCTTATATATATAGTAAGTGTTGCAGTCGCCATTATAGTAAAGGTCTAAGCCTTTTTGTACATCACATATAAGCTGGATGTACATTTCTTGCACAACATCTTCTGCTAAACTTGGTTTACAGCCGAACGATTTAACGATGCTAACCCAATTTTTGTGCTTATCGTAAGCAAGTTCTACTAATGATTTCATTAACCTAATTTCTCTTTAGTTGTTATAAAGTATTTTAAGGGGTCGTATATCTCTCCTACTACAAATGGAAGTCCTAACTCGTTTATACTAAAGCTAAAGGTTTCAAAAGAATACCCTCTTGACCTTCTGCATATAACTGTAACCCATTCTTTGTTAGTTGTGTTAAGTTCTAATTCTATAACTGTTTCCGCTTTTTTCTCGAGAAACGAGCCAAGATGACCAGTTCCAAGTTTTGAACTACCATAGTTTTGGTGCATTACAACCATTATGTGTGTGTTGTAGCGTGTTGATAGTTGCATAAGTTTTGCAACCATTTCATTACAGCTTGGTAAGTCGTTGGCATCAGCGACAAGGTCAGCCGCGCCATCTATAAAAACTAACCCAGCTTCTTTGCCATTTTCTTTGTTTTCTTTTAAAGTCCATTCTATAAACTCTAAGCGTTGTTTATACGTTAATGTTCTTAAAGCGTAAGTTTGATAACACCCATTGTCTTTAAGGTTAGCCATATCAGTTGCACGTCTAAAGCATCTTGCTGCGTGGAAATGTCCTTGCTCTGTATCAAAATGAATTAAGCATTTATTACCTCTGTGTCCTTTAATGTTACCGCCAAAGTTATTATTGTCGCTTAAATAAACAGATGCAAGTAAAGATATAAAAAAACTCTTTTTGCTCTTTGGGGGGGCTGTAACGTAACTTATATTGCCCAAGCTTGATATTGCTATTGGATAAGTTTTTTCACCTTTTTTAGTTTGTATTGTTTTTTCGCCATAACTCAAGGCAATCTCTGGGTACTCAATTTCTAAAGAAGTGTCAATGGCACATTCCTCTTTTATGAGTTCCATTAACATTTGCTGAGTTGTTTCTTGTTCAGTCATTTATTATATGTTTGTTTTTGTTTTTGTAAAGGTATAAAAAAAAGGGGGTTAAAAAACCCCCCTTTAATTAAAATGGTAAATCTGCTTTCTCAGTAGCTGTTGTTACTGGCTCTGCTTGTGGCTCACGCTCTGCGAGTGTGATAACATTGTCAGTCCATATAACCTTTCCGTTTGCTAAGTATTGGCGTTGCTTCTTAGCCTCTCTTTCTTCTTTTGACTGTGCCACATATACGCTCGTATTGTTTCCGTATCGTGTTTCATCGTTTACAGCCATTGTAAGATTGACGTATACTGCGCCTTCCTTTCCCGCAATAAATTTTTCTTTGGGAAGCTTATCTACTCTTAAATTAAAGTTTATTAATGCACTCATAGTTTTATTTATTTATTATTTATGTTTATTTATGTTTATAAGGTTTTGTATTCTGTTTTGGGTTTTTTAAAACTTTCGCTTTCATCTTCGCCAAACACTCCTAACTCATAAAAGCCAGTAAGTTTAAGGACTGCTCTACTCATAGCACGTTTCTCAGCCATTTCAGCGACATAAAACGAGTTAGTGTTTCCATCTTTGTAGTTCTCGCCTTTTAAGGCACTACCAAAGGTTTCAATGCTTTTACCATCCTTACTGGCAAGTGCTTTAAATACTGCATAGGTAGGCTCACACCTAATCACTTCATAGTTTACTACCATTTGTTCTAAGGCTTGTATCTTGTCAATACCTTGCCTTGTAATAATCGTATAGTGCTGGTGCTTAAAAAAGTCTGTTTTGTCTAAGTTATATTTTTCGTAAAGTTCTTTTAGTTTATCTCTATTCATTGTTCTATGTTTAAATGTTCTGTTTCTATTATTTGTTCTAAGTATTGTACTCTTCTTTCTAATGCTTCTACTCTTGCATTTAAATAGTCTATCGTTGTTGGGGTCGCTGCTCGTTTAACATCTTCGTAATGTGTCATCTTACAAATCTTTAAACATTACAAAAGGGTTATCTACCCCAATTACAAATTTAATATCCAAAATAGTTCTGTATCTAAGATTATGTATTAGACTTTCTTCTTGTAAGTCGTTTGTAATAGATGCAATAATATCTGGATATTTAAGGTTCACTCTTCCAAGTTCTTCAGAGTATTGTGGCTTAAGCCTATCAAGTAAAGAAATTATTTTATATGGCATAGTCTTTGTTTTTAGTTTCCCCAAAGTTATAAAAAAAAATTTAATAAAAAAAATAATAAACAAAATGTAAACACTTAAACAACAAAAAAACCACCTTTAGTAAGGTGGCTTAATTGGGCTGGTTAGCCGAAAAAAACAAAAACATATAGAATATACAAACAAAGATAACTAATATATACTAAACCTAAAAGTTTTGCTTCTTTTTTATTTCATTTAATTTGTCTTTAAATTCTTCAAATATCTCTTGCCAATCTGCATCTGTAAACTTTACCATACTTCTTGAGGTCTGTAATAGTTCTTGTGATAGTTCTTGCCCCAAAGCTATGCTGTATTCGAATTGCCTACCATACTCAAACCTATTACACTTTCTGCATTGTGCGTTTACGTTCCTTTCGTCATATCTTGTAATTAAATACTTTCTACTTATAAAGTGTCCAGCATCACTATCCAAGAAATGTATTGTTTTACCACAGCTTACACAACCACAATTACCAGTACTGTTGTCTGCATCCCTACGTCTTATGTATTCGTGGAATACTTTATCTATCTTATTTTTCCAATATTTTTGTGTTTTTTTTGGCATTGCACTAAATTAGACTAGACCCCATAAGTCATTATTTTATTATAACTTTTTTTAGTATTTTATGTTTCCCTTTGTTTATCTGTTTATGTTTCCCTAAATATATATCTATTTAAGCATACCATAATTTTATAATAAAAAGCTCAAAGTTATTAATTAATTTTTAGAAAAAAAAATAGAATATTAATTTTAATTTACTTTTTCCAGTTCTTAGTTATTTTTTCAGCAGAACGCATACCAAAATAACCACCGTAAACAAGTAGTAATAGTGAAGAAAGTAAGTCAATCCAATTAGGGTCTATTTTAAAGCCTTGTAGTGAACTATCTAATATTATGTATATAAATAGCGTAAGAGTTAAAAAGGCAAGTGTAAGGGGTCTTATATTGCGTGTTAAGTAGCTGTCTGTGGCGTTGTCGCTTACCCACCGCTTAGTTGTTTCTTCTATTTCTTTGTTTTGTTGTTCGTGTATTAATTGCTGAAGTTTTATCTTGTCCTCTATTGATATGTCGGACTTTGTTATTTCTTTAATCGCTTCGCCTGGGGATATAACGCCCTCAAGCACATTACCAAGTGCTGGGTTAATTACCTTTGCAGCACCAAGTAAAAGCTTTCCTACTGTTGTATCTTTAAATTTCTTTTTAGGCATTGTTATTTTTTCTATAATCCCATCGTGCTTCTGTGCCTCTAATATCTATGTGGGTAAAAGTGTCGTACCTACCCAAGCCACCACATTTTATAAAGCCACCTTGTTGTAATTTGTCAAGTGCGTTTGCAACTTCGTCTGGTGTTAGGTTTTTCACAACTATGTCTGCTGCCTTACCTTGCAAGTGTTGGGATTTTAATGTGCCACCATTAATACCATTCCAAGCTTCACACCTATAAGCACTATTTATTTTTATAGGCTCTTGTAATTCATCCCTGACAATTTGTAGGTTTTCTGCAAGTTCCTTAATGTTTCTATATACATCATCTGAAAGTCTACAATAACACCCCTCAAGGTTGCCTTTGCACTCAAACTCACTTAG
>Ga0206682_10003934_pt1 | contig 12368 bp, 33 predicted proteins | sample M240m12015metaG_FD_155444 | JGI IMG/M metagenome (GOLD analysis project Ga0206682, IMG submission 155444) | Ammonia-oxidizing marine archaeal communities from Monterey Bay, California, United States - M2 40m 12015 | ecosystem: Environmental > Aquatic > Marine > Intertidal zone | place: USA... | reverse complement strand
AAACATCATAGCCATTTGTTGAATTTCATGTTTAGGAAACCAACCAACAACTTTTTGTGTCCAATAATCAGAAACCGCACACTCTGTCTGCGCAAAGCCTAGTAGTATATTACCTACTAAGCTTTTTTCTTCAGGCGTTAATTTCTCATTCCAATCCTTAACGTCACCTGACATTGGTATTTCGGTATGCAACCAGAAAGCTTGAGCTTGTTTAAGCCATCCCTCAGTATAGTACTCTGGGTACTCAAATGGTTTGTACGCAATTCTTTCATCAAATAATCCCATTAATTTTCATAATATATAGTTAAACATAATTCTACAAAAGGTATATATAAAACATGGTCTGTTGATCCGTTTTCTACATAGCTTCTAATTCCTAATAAAGCGCCGGGATATAATCCAACACTAATTTCCCAGCCTGTCATCTTCCTTGTCCTTTATATTGTTTAGTATAATTTTTACTTGTTTTTAAGTTAGAAGTTTTAGATTTAGCATGTACTCCTGGTCTTTTAACTTTTGGATTACCTTTATAATTATTTGATATTACTTTAGCCATAGCATTTTATATTATATTTATCATGTATTTCAACTACCTCTTTATATTTTACATACCCTCTATTATTAATAGACCATTTAATCCACTTTTCAATTTGTCTTTCTGCATACCTAAGTCTAGCTATTTTTTTAGCTTGCTCAGGATTATTTCTACGGTTCTGTCGCATTCTTTTTGATTTTGTGGTTTATACAAAGTGTATTGTGGAAATTGTTCAGTAACTAATCTTTTAAATAATTTCCATCTAATAGGAAAAGATTCATTCGCTCTTCCTTTTGTTTCTATTATAAAGTCTGCACCAATAAAATCAGGCGTATACTTTATAGGTAATATTCTTTTACTACCTCTATTTATAAGTTCGCCTTTACCATTAGCTTGCCTTTCATAGGATTCATTTTCAAAATGAAAACCATTTACCAAAACAAAAGTCTCTCCTTCATATTTATTTTTAATTTTTGCTTTTTTTAAAGCGGTGTACATGTACTTTTCTAAACCTGAAGCGAAGTCAATTCCATCAAAGCTAACTTTTTTAGCTCTAACAGGGCCTTTCTTTCTTCTTCCTTTTCTATTTCTACTAAGCATCTTCTTCAAAGTCTTTAAGTATCTTCTCTTCTAATGCTGTTGTTGATTCCATTTTTAGTTTCTGAATATAGTTAACCGCATCCATCAATTCTTCTTGAAGATGATTAAGCCACTTATGCAAATTAGGTTCATCGTCATGAAGTGTAACACCATACTTTTTATATCCAACATCTGAACGTTGTTGAAACTTTTCAACTACATCTTGTATTACTTTATCTCTCATAGCGTATTTTTTACAAATGTACCATTTTTCATTTCACCAGTTCGAGAAGATATTTCATCATAAGCAGACTGAATACAGCTTTCAATGTCGGTATCTGCAAGCTTGGCGAGATTAGTGAGAACAACAACACAATCACCAATAGCGTCAATAATATCTGGTTTGTTATCTTTAAGTATTCCTTGCGATAATTCTCCAGCTTCTTCATATAACTTAATTAGTTGAGTTTTAACATCTCCCTTATCATAGATACCACGCTCGTCTGCCCAGTCTCTAATGAGTCCAAATATGTTTTCTTTGTTGTACGTTGTTGGCGCCATAAAAGCTTCATAGAAAGCTTTATTATAAATGTAAGAACGATCTTCATTGTACATTGATTTTTTAGAATTACTACTAATCCAGTTTATAGACTCTTCTGATAATTCAAATTCACCTAATGATGTTTCCCATTTTAAACCTATATTTTCTAAAAGAAAATTTTTAAGTTCTTTCTTAGGTATAGGAAAAGTGGTTGTTTGCTCTGTTATGTTTATTTTCATTTTAGATTTAAATAAATTTTTATATAATCCTCTATCGACTTTATAGCCATAAGACTTTTGAAGTTCTATTTCCTTATCAGATATATAATCTATATCTTCAGAAGAATCAAGAACTTCATATTCATCAGGCTTATAGCCCTGCACCAGCGTAACTCTGTTATTTAGATTACGTGTTACACCTATTTTTTTACCAGGAATGTGATAAATATAAAACATATTATTTGTGCAGTTTATTATACTTAGCAACTACATATATTGATTCATTATTTTCCGCCATACCAAACCCAATATTTGTTGCTTCACGATATATTATTTGATTAAAAGTATCCCAATTATCTGTATCAACAATCCAATTAATTGAGGCTTCTAATAAAACATTTTTGTTTCGTACACCTGCATATATTTTATCAATATAAAATATATTTTCACCATAATTATCTGTGCTAACTTGTACATCATTAATACTAGCTAAATGTTCTGCCCAAACTTGAGCTTCTAAAGCTAGATCATTATTATATGACATTACAGGTATGTCATAATAGCTTCTTATATTATTTTGAAAACGCAATGCATCATCGTAATAATTTTGTCCTACAACAAATACAGGAAACAACATTATAAATATAAATTTTTTCATATTTTTATTTTTTATTTTTTATTTTTTCAATTATTTTATTACTTTTTTCACTTAAATATTTTGCCATATAGTTTGTTTTATTAAATTATAATTTTTCAGACTGCAAGTTCTGCTTTGATTCTTGGGTGTGACTCATAATTATTTAATTTAAACATGTTATGTGATGGTATAAATATAAAGTCATTTGCTCCTTCTTCAATCTTTAAACCAAAAGAAATATCAACAATTGGTAAATCTTTAGGTTTTCTAGCCAACTGTATTTTAGCTTGTTCCAAATGATTATTGTATAAGTGACAATCACCTAGCTGTCCTATTAATTGGCCTGGCTTATATCCATTGCCTTTAGCTAACATTAACAATAATAAACCGTACATAGCTATATCATAAGGTAAACCTAAGAATACATCAACAGATCTTTGTTGCCACATTAAATCCATCACTCCATCATTTATATAGATTTGAAAACCATAGTGACAAGGAGGCAATGCCATATCATCGAAATCAGCAGGATTCCAAGCATTAACCATGAGTCTTCTTGAATGTGGGTTTTTCTTAATGTCAGATAATAAATTGCGCAATTGATCAATCCCATTGAAATTTCTCCACTGATGACCATATACCTTACCAAGAGTTCCATCGTTTCGGCCGGAGGCTTCATAGTTGGGAGTCCAATAATTAACATTATGGTTAGTGAGATATTGTAAATCAGTGCGGCCTTGAAGTATCCATAGTATTTCTGTAAGAGCAGCGTTGAAACTAACTTTCTTTGTTGTAATAAGAGGAAATCCTCCAGCCATGTCATGACGTATTGTACGTCCAAATACAGCTTTAGTGCCAACACCCGTCCTATCTTCTTTGCTTTTTCCAGCATAGAAAACACCAGATAATAAGCCTTTGTATTCTTCATCTATATTTATCATAATAATATTTCATTATTTTATATACTTCTTCCCATATAATATCACCTATATATATACTGGGAGTTAAATTTATTTTTTTATATTCCGGCATAAAAGATATACCTATTCGCCATTCTTTAGGATTCGGACCTTGTGTTGCAGCAATTGGAGATATTATTATACCTTTATTGTTACAAAAGTCTCGCCATATAATTTCTTCTTCTGAAGGAAAATACTTAGGCATCCAAACAGTGCTAGATTTAGCCATTTAATCCCAAGGCATTGGTTCAGCATTCATATCAACAACTTCATGAGGAATAAAACAACCTGATCTTGGTTCCCATTTAAAATGAGCTTCAGCTCCGTTTTCACCTAAGTTTTGAAACTTAACTTTTAAAACTTTCGCTTTAACTGTTTTATTTTCGTAATCCCTATGAACAAGAAGACCATGATAAGAGGCATCATACCACTCACCACCTCCTTTAATGTTATACATAGTTGGTTCTTCAATTTTACCGTTTCCATCTTTATACATTTTAGTTGGATGAGCAACTACAATAACTAAAACATCATACTTTTTAGCAAATGATTCAATTTTTGTAAGATATTCCATTGTATATCTATTTACGTCTTCTGTTTTTGAGTCAACATCTCTTACTTTATTAAAAGGATCAATTACTAAACATTTAATTCCTTTTCGTTTTACTAATTCAGCACCTTTTCTTAATACAGATTCTAAAGTATACCTGTCCATATCAATAAAGAAAAAATGATCATTAACATGATCTGCTACTTGATTCCATTTTTCAGAACCAATCTGACTCTTGTTAGGCATATCTTGCCAAACTTTACGCATTAACTTATGAGCGTGTAAATAAGTTGGTGCATTTTCAGGCGAAGCAAATGCCGTTTTCCAGCTATAGTTATTATTATATCCGACAACCATTTGATCGACGAAATCACTTTTTCCGGAAGAAGGAATACCAGTAACAGTAATAAATTGACCTGTGTATGTTGAAAATATGTCATCAAAATTAGGTATGCCAATTTGGTATCCTTTTTTAAAGCCATTTTTAACAAAGTCGGTAATTTCTGCTTCAATATCCCTGAATGTAGTAACATTTTCAAGCGGTACTGGTCTTGCCGAGGTAATACACTCTGCCAATTTTTCTTTTCCATGCTTTAATAAATATTCATTTGCATCTTTACAGTCGCCGAATGAAGCTAAATAACAAATTTCTGCACCTAATCTTCTAACTAATTCTGATTGTAGTGCCTGCCCAGCTTCATCCGAATCAACTCCTATAATTATTTTTTCTTTATCTGCAAAGTAATCAATACAATTATCAAGATAGTCAAGGTTATTGGAATTAAGAGTAGCTCCATTAGGGACTGAAATGACATTATGTATGCCAGCTTCATAAAAACTAAGAGCATCCATTTCGCCTTCCACAATAACACAATATTCATAACCAACAGTGTTATCAATATTATAAAATATTTTTTCTGCACCTTTATAAAGCTTAAAATTCTTTCTACCATCTCTATATTTTACGTTAACTAATTGATTACCAGCAAAATAATTAAAATGTATAGCATTCTCAGTTTTTCCTGTCTGTGGCATAAACTCCTGGCCCTCAGTTACTTTGAGAGCCTTTAAAGTTTCTTTTGATATACCTCTTGATTTAAACCATTCTTCTACTTTACTTTTTACTGGTTCAATATACTCGGGTGTTTCAGGTCTTATGTAAACTTTATCTGAATCACCTTTGCGCTGATAAGTATGTAGTTGAAAAGTTTGATCACAATTGTGACAAGTACCGAGACCACGTTCCCAATCATAAGAAGCACAATTTTGCTTTTTGTTTTCAGGTTTCCTAGTGTGGGAACACAAAGGACAAATTCCTTGTGCTTTACCAACTTTTAGGTCGTGTTGATTGAATGTATCAATCAAAAATCCATTGATCTCTGTGTTACTAATCATATTTAATTAAAATGGTAAGTCGTCACTTGGCGCAACTGATTGCGCTTGAGCAGAAGCAACTTGAGGTGATTGGCCATCTCTAGGAGGTGGTGAAGGGAATTGACCATTCGTCCATACTACCTGAGCATTGCCTAAATAAACCTTGTCCGTCTTACTATCTCTTTCCTCTTTGCTTTGAGATACTATAACAGGTCCTTGATTGCCAAATTGATCTACTTCATCATTAACCGTAATAGTAATTGGTAAATACTTTCCTTTCTTTCCTTCAATAATTTTATCTTTAGGAATTGAAGTTAAATTAATACTTGTTTTAATAATTCCAGCCATGTTAATATGTACTTAAAGTGTTAAACATCCTACGCAATTGGTTTTTGTTAGCTCCAGTTACGCGTCGTAGATTATCTACTGCTTTTACGTGTGAGTGTCCTTTGTAAAAATTACTTTCTCCAGTATTAATACCAGTTACATCACATTTTTTTCTTTTAATTTTTGACATAATTAAAGTGTTTTAGTTATAAAAAATTGTTCAGGGTCAAACCCATCGGTTTTATAGAATAGATCATACGCATCAGAAGCTTTGTCAACTTTAATTGAACCAGATTCATAAAATCTATCTGAGCAATCAAAGATACCAATTTGATTTGTATTTTTATCTATAACAATAAATAAAAAATCATATCCAAATATTTTTCTATATATAAATGCCTGACTATCATAATTATAGCGATAAGCACTTGACTTAAATTTTTGAATATCATTTGTTGTTTTTAAATCAATAATTAGTTTTTCATCATGGTTAACTATATCAGCTTTTCCTTTCCACCAATTATCATTTATTTGTACTATACCCGGCACTTCATAATCAATCTGTGATTGTTTAGTTGTGCCTTCAATAAATTGTCTACATATTTCATTTTGAAACATCTTGTCTCGCATTAGCTCAATCTTATCAACTTCATGCTGCAATAAACATAACTCTCCCTCAGAAATCTCTTTATATTTCTTTGTATTTCTAGTGGTAGCTTCGATAACTTTATACTTTTTTAACTTATCAGGTTCAAGTATTGCAGTATGAAAATATCCACCAACTAAAAATGCGGGGATTTGTTTTGATGGAGCTTTAAAATCTAAAGGATTTGTAAGCAATGCGGAAATGTCTGAGTTACTTAGATATTGTTTTCCAAATTTACCGTAATAATGTTCATCATCTCTAAGTTTTTCAATTATTTGTTCTGACTTCATATGATTTTAATTCAGACTTATCTTGTATAGACACGTCATATTTACTTAATATTGTAGTTATACTGCCACCAGATTTAATATAGCTTATTGCTTTTGCCCAACCATCAGACCCTTTTAATAATTTAGGCTTACTTTGTTTGCCATGGCTGTTTGTTGCATCTGAGTCTGCAGTGTCATCTATTAATAATAAGTTACCTAATGCATACTTCTTGCCATAAGAAGATGCAGAACCAAATTGTTGAGGTATTTGCATACCTTTTTGATTCAAATCAACACCAACAATAGCTGTAGCTGTAATTTTTTCATTGCCATCACACATACTTGCAACAGAATGAATAACAGGTACACCCGCTGTTTCGCTAATTTTCTCATCAATTGTAAAGTAAACTTTATACTTTTCATTAATGGGTTTAAGTGCTTCTAAAATGTCTTCAGCAGATCTAAAGTTATACTTACCGAAAGAGTTGTAGCGTGATTTTTTCACTTTAAACTCATGCTGAATTAGACTTAATTTTTCTTGAATAGTCATAATATATTTAATTTAATTATTTAACTTATAGTAAATCAACTACTTGAGCTGGGTCTACACTGTCTATTAACTTATTAATTGCATCTCTTTTTATCTGAGAAATTCTAACATAAGCAGCAGTGCCATCAATTTTTAATTTGTCTGCTATTTCTTTAGCTGACATTTTATCACAGTCTAAACCGTAACTCATTCTAAGCACATCATATTCTTTTATATTCAAATGTGCTTCCATTATACCTAATAGGTATTTATTCATGATATCTATATTGTAATCTTTAGTTTTATCTTCTACTTGAATAAATTTATCTATATTGTCATCAATACTAGAAAACACACTGTTAAAAAACATCTCAATAGTTCTTTTTTCTTGATCAGAATTTCTACGCATATCATTTAATTTATGCTCAGGTATTCTAATATTACCTCTATTAATATCTATAGCTCTACGTATTGCACCTTTAATTCTTTTAGATAAAAAAGATTTAAGTGTTCTTTCGGGATCAGTCGAATCTGTAATCATATTCCAATCAATCTTATCTACTGCATGTATAAGTCCAATTGATCCCTCTTGTATTAAATCATTAATACTTAGAACACCTGATGCTTGTTGTGTTGTTGAGAACTTTCTAGCTATAGTCTCAACCAATGCCATATTTGCTATAATAATATCATCTCTTTTATTTCCTGTATTTGGTTCTTCACCATATGAGTCTATATCGTGCTTATATCTTACATAGTTTTGTATATTATATTTCTTCATTTAATAATATTTTTTCTTTTTTAATCTCAGTAGTTATATTTCTATATACTGTTCTAGTCGAAACCTTTAAGGCTTTAGCTATATTATTTATAGTTATTTTGCGGTTCGCATCGTGAATATACAACATAGTTTCGTAAATATCACTAGCTTCAGCCTTTTTTTTCTTGCCTATAAGTTTTCCAACTATACTTAACTTCTGTGAAGTAGTTAATCCTGAGTTATCTTTAAATATTATTTTTCTTAATTTATTTTTAGGAGGATCTTCAAGATCCATTTCAAATACTTCATCAATTAAATTTTTAACAGAAGCATCTGATAGTGTTATTGTTATGTAATTATTTTCTTTATCTGCTATGTATCGTGTTAACTCTGTAATTTTATCATATGTTAGCTTAGGATTAAGGTACCATAATACAAGTATGTGCCACTTAAATGATCTATATGATGTTATCTTAGCTTTACTTCTGAAGAGTTCATAGCATTCGTACGTACCATCCTCATAAAAATCACCCCAGCTATAAGATACAGAAGGGGTGTTAGTTAAAGGACCGCGTCGATAAACGATGCGTCTTCGAATTAAATAATCGAGTTTTCTATGCGACATTAGCCTGTTACTATATTTATATTAATTTGCTATCGTCACACTCTGGGCCGATGATTTCATATAGGATTTCTAAATCCTTTATTTCTTCAGCTGTGTATTGATTTAACAAATCTTTTGTTTTACTCATTTATAATAATATTAAATTTAAATATTTTCTGCACTGTTTCATTCTTTTAGAAATAGATTGTATTTCTTTAACTTTAGTATTTAGGTCTTTACCTTTTAATTCATCAAGATCTTTAGCTTTTTGAACTAACGATTTATGCATATGATGTATATGATTTCTTACAAAATTAACATGCTTAGTTTTTCTTTTCTTTAGATTTATCATATTTTTTTGGTTTAGTTATACTTTTTATTGTCTCTGACAATTTTCTATAATTAGAATTCATCAGGTGTTTATATAATTTATAACTCATATTAAAATAGATTAATTATATCAATAACAGATTCAGGATGAAAGTATTTAAGTAAATCATTTATTGCTTTTTCTTGAACGTGTATAGCAACTTTATCTTGTATTAAGTATTCTTTATGTCCGTTTACGGGGCAATCAATAATTAACTTATTCATTAGAAATCTATTTTGTTTAATTTAATTTTTATTTTTCTTATCTTATTACTTACGATTTTAGCTTTTTCATATTCTTCATTTTCGGCATAATTGCTTTCAAGATCTTGTAATCTTTCAATTTCATTTAAGTAAAATTCTTTTTCTGATACTGTTTTAGAATTACCAAATTCATCATATACCATATATTGTCTTACTTCTTCTTCATAACTATTTTGATGCTTAATAAGCTTATCAAATAATATGTCTGCAATTTTTTGTAATTCTTCGTCTGTTAGGTTCATATTATATTACCTTTATTTTTATTTATTTAATAGTTCGTATATTTCAGGCTTAAGCTTTACAATAGCCTCGGCCGCTTGAATTATTTCATATAGTGCTGATGCATCTTCATCAGAAATCTCTTTATTGTTAAAGTTTGTGACGGTTAATTCATGTACAAATTTCCAAACCGTACTGGTTACTTCAGGTATATTATTTAACATATGAATATTTATGTGATCTGATTATGTGTTTATTAATAAATTTACCAATTGATTTAGCTGATCGCATTCCTTCAAATACAAATGGCTCAACGCTATGATAGTTGTATTCTTTACTGTTGTTAAAGGTAAGCCTTAATCTGTTACTTGAATAACTATAAGTTACTTTTTTAATTGCTTTTGAATTTACTTCGATTGTTTCTTTTTGTAGTTTCATAATTTTAATTTATTTATTTCATCTTCTAATATATTTACTTTATCTAATAGCTTATCTAATGTAATGTCTTCGTTTTCTGGTCTACGAGGTTTTATATATTGTTTATCAATTTTACTTGCAATATTATCATATATATCTCCCATATAAGGGTCATATTTAGCTTCCATGTCATACTTTTTAAGACCATTAATGACTGTAGCGTGGTCTCTATTGACTTCTTTACCAATTCGGCTTAAGCTAGCATACTTACAGTATTTTCTAGCTAATTTAAAGTATATAAAACGACCTTGGTATATGTCTCTAGATCTATTTTTTATTTTAAGATTTGGTATTTGTAATTTTTCTTCAACCATTTTAAGTATATTTTTAGGTTGTATTGTTGCAATTGTTTCCATATATTTATTATCTGTTTTTATTCGTGTTTATCTTGTGGTTTTATAAAATGTATTGTGTACAAATTTTATTTTGTATGATGATTTACCTGCAAATATAATATCTCTATTACTATAGTAATCTTTATCAGTGAATGGGCGACAATAGCCGTGTATAGCAATTTGTTTTTTCCATTCAGCAGATTTAGCTTTACGTTTATTAGCTACGTATTGTTTTAATTCTGTAACTGTCATAGTATTAATTTTTTAACAAAGTTTAAAGCTTGTTGTTCTGTATTAAAGTCTTCATAACCGGCGTATATTTCATTTTTTTTCCAAAGAACTCGATACTGGTTATTGATTGTCATTTTAATTTTTGTTTTCATTTTGTTAATTCTTTAGCCATATATGTTGTATATGGTGTTTTTGTTTTCATTGGTTCAAGTAGTTCAGCCATTCGCATCCATACTTTTAGGTTGCTAATGTCGCCTATAACTAATTTATAAGATAGTTCAGGCCAAGCGGCGTGGTGTCTGTTACGAAATTGAGTGCGTATACTTAACCTGTAGTGTGCTATTTTAGATATTAGCTTTGCTTCAATTCGATCGTCAATTGTATTTGTCATGGTGTTTGTGTTGTTTTATTTTTAGGTTTATATTTTTTTGATTGTGTATTAGGTATATAATATCCTACAATAGGATTTACCCAGTAGTTCCAGAAGTCTTCAGGAAATTTAGAAGAGTCTGATATAATCAGAGCTTTTTTGTTTTTGTATTGTTTAGTCATAGTGTTTGTTTTAAAGTTATTATTTAATATGGTACAGAGGAGAAGGAACATTACCCTTGCTTCATCTCGAGATTATATTTACCCGTCGGTAATCCCCTGTAGATTTTAATTTGTGTAAAGACCTCACCGCCGGTTTTATTTACCCCTGCAGAGGTACGACGGTTTTTTGGTCATACAAACACACAAAAAATATTATAGTTGTTGGTTAAGTATGTAGTTTATAACTTGACTTGGTGTACCAGTCATTGTACGTTCTTCGTCATATAGATCTTTGAACGTTAGTGTATAAAACTTTGGTTTGTGTATAGCAAACTGTGTGTTGTGTTTGTTACCTGCCATATTATTTTGTATTTGTTGTTTCAATTCGTTTTTCGTTTTCAAGCTTTGTTATTACTTTGTGAAGTTTAACTGTTATGTAGTCAATTATATCTTGTACGTCAAAGCCGTCATTCCATACGTCGGGTACAAACTTTTCAAGCATGTATCTTGTATCCCATTCAGCATTGGTTAGTTTTTCAATGCGATCAATTTTGTTTTGTAAATCTAAGTAGTTTTGCAATTGTGTGTTCATAATATTTAATTGTTTGTTGTTCGTTATTATTATCCGTTACGCCTCGTGTTTATCTTGTAATTCTTCTTCGTTGTGTTGTTCAAGATAATCATCAACCTCATATTCTGGTAAGTATGTTTCAAAATCGCTTACATATACAATAGCATCTTCGTCTAAATCTTTAATGCGATTGATAATATCATCAAATGATGGTTGATAGTAAAATACATCCATATCCCATTGTATATGGAGATGGTCATTAGTCATAACGTGTACGTCATAACTGTCTGCAGTCATATACTCACTAATTTGTAAATCAGCATGGGTTGTATAGTCTTCAGTAATTTTAGCTACGTTTAAAACTTGTGCTAGTTGTGTGTAAATGTCATTCATTTTGTTACTTTTTTAATTAGTGTAAATAATATTTGTTGTTTGATTTTTAATTCTAATTCGGTTAGATCATCATCTTCATCATCATCAAAAGTTAATTGCCAATGAATTGTGTTATCAATGTGCTCATCGATTTCATCGATACATTTATCTGCTATTTGTTGTATTAGTTTGTTCATATTACTTTTATATATTGGTGATCTTTATTCCATGCTTTACTAGTCATATATCCAGTTTCGCAATAAGTATTATTTTCTAATAAGTGCATCATTTCTTTGTATTCACTTGTTGCTTCAGGACGTTTACATTGTTTAATGTAATGAATTGTTTTAATCCCGCTATGGTCGTTACCATAAAATATCCATGTGTTTGTCATATTACCATAATTTAATTCCGCAGTTTGTGCAAAGTGGCATTGCATCTACTTGTGTGTTATAAAATTCTATTTCTTCT
>Ga0206682_10003933_pt1 | contig 12369 bp, 11 predicted proteins | sample M240m12015metaG_FD_155444 | JGI IMG/M metagenome (GOLD analysis project Ga0206682, IMG submission 155444) | Ammonia-oxidizing marine archaeal communities from Monterey Bay, California, United States - M2 40m 12015 | ecosystem: Environmental > Aquatic > Marine > Intertidal zone | place: USA... | reverse complement strand
GTAGGTAAAATCTGCCCGTAATGCCTCTTCGCTCGTCGATTCTTCCCCTACTCCAGTTGGAATATCGACAGCTACCCGAACTCCGATTTGATCGATTTTATTAATGGCAGATACAAAATTCTTGAGGACGGAAGAAAGCGGTAGTTTTGACTGCATGCCAAGCAATCCATCAATGGAAGCAGCAAATCCTTCTTTTTCAAACAATAGTTCTAAAGCGGATTCGATTTCCTGGTGTTCAACAAAACTAGATAATCTACCCACTTCCTCCACTCGTTTGCCTACCAATTCAATCATTTCCTCATACGCTCGTCGGCATAAAGGACGGCATTCATCCCAAGAACACAATGGCCAAACAACAGCTCGAGCTGTGGGTATTGTTTTGAGCAAACGCTTAGTGGCAATAAGTGCATCACCACCATTGTGCCCCTTACCCACAAAAACAAGAATTCTAGGACGATGCGGGATCGTTCGTAGCTCACGCATGTCACGTAACAAGCTGTCCCCAAGGGCTTCACCGACTCGATTCATGGCTTGCCACTCATTATCTTCGTTACCACCCAAAAGTTCTGCTTCCAAAGCACGGGCTTCTTCACAACTAAGAATAGGATCGATCAATAAGTCGTTCATGTAGAAACCAAGATTACAATGGCAGAAGCCACCGTGGATAAATGGGTTAAACTGACCAGAACTTTGGTGGCTCCAATTTTCTTAAGCATCGCTTCACCAGACTGACTCAGTTGAACAAAAGGTTCACCCGAAGCTCCATGCACAACCTCCGAATCCAACCATCCAAAATCCTTTCCCATGCCTGTTCTAAAAGCTTTGGCCATAGCCTCCTTAACCGCGAATCGGACCGCATAAAAAGGAGCTGGATCGGACTTCTCATTACAATATGCCTGTTCCCCAACACTGAATATTTTATTCAAAAAATGCTGTCCATGTCTATCTAAAGAATCTTTAATTCTAGAAACCTCAATAGTGTCGAGCCCCACGCCCATAACATTAGTACCCGCTGGAATTTCAGGCAACGATGTCATTCGTTTAGAAGTGATTTCATTTTTTGAACTGATTCAACTAGGCCCGTAGTTAATGATCGGGAAATAATACTATGGCCAATATTAAATTCATAAATAGAAGCAAGCTTTCTCGCACCTTCAACATTTTCATAATTAATCCCATGTCCAGCGTTTACACGCAAACCAAGTTCCGTCCCGATCCTCATACCCTCACTCAAAACATCAAGTTCGCGCTGTCTACTCTCAGAATCATACCAAGCCCGAGCAAAGCTCCCTGTGTGTAACTCTACCCATGGAGCCCCAATCTCTGCACTAGCCTCCAACTGATCTGGGTCTGGATCAATGAACATACTTACTGGGATCCCATTCTGGACGAGCTCACGAACAACCTCACTTGCTCTTTCCATGTTTCCTCGCACATCCAACCCGCCCTCTGTTGTAACTTCCTTCCGGTTTTCAGGTACGAGACAGACACTTTCCGGACGAATCTCCTGGGCCAATTGAACCATTTCCAATGACATTGAAGTTTCCAAATTCAAACGCGTTTTCATTTTTTCCTGATAACGTTGGACATCCTCGACTTGCACATGCCGACGATCCTCACGCACATGCATGGTTATTCCATCAGCACCGGCATCTTCCGCCAACCAAGCCATGGCAGCAGGATCTGGTTCTATAAACCCCCCAAAAGTTTCTGCCTCATCCCGATAACGTGCCTGACGCAAAGTAGCCACATGGTCAATATTAACACCCAATAAAATCATATATTTCTAAAAATATCTTTTTTTTAGGAGAAACTCAACCGACTTTGCATATCTCCCGTGATTGTTTTATTCTTATTGCCTGAATCTAATAAATTACGAAGGAATTTTGGTCGATGGTGAATACTTGGACCGTTTTCTTTCAATGCAAGAATGTGTTTCGGCGATCCATATCCTTTATTCGAAGAAAAATCATAAAGGGGGAATTCTAATGAAAACTTTCTCATTAACCGATCACGAGTTACCTTAGCGACAAGGGAACCCATCGCAATAGCCAAAGAGATTGAGTCTCCTTTAATAATTCCCTCGTGTCGAAAAGATAATTTTTTCATCGGTCGACCGTCAACGCTTACAATCCATGAATTTTCAACTGAATTAACTTCCGAAATAAATAATTCACCCTCTGTTTTATGTAATGGTTTCCAAATCCCCTGGGAGAGAGTTGATACATGAGACATCGCTCTTTTCATCGCCAGGCAAGTTGCACCCACTATATTTTCCGACTCAATTTCTTCCACAGAAGCACTTCCGGATGCCCAAAACAACTCACCATTTTCAGATAGTTTAACAATTTTTTCAAATAACTCTTCCCGGAGAGTTTCTTTTATTTGCTTTGAATCGTTCATTTCTGAACAGGCTTTACGATTACTTGTATTTTGAAAAAAAGTTGAAGGTAGAATTACAGCACCAGCAACCACTGGTCCCGCAAGGCAACCTCGACCAGCCTCATCAACTCCAATTACTCCCTGTAAAGACTTCGTTCTTTTTCGATCGAAAGTCCAAAGTGGGTTTACCATTGCACAAACATCTAATTTTTACTTTTTCGCCAGTTTGAATTCCACTTCGGTTTCACAGGGGGCGTCTTTCCCATCGCTTCGTAAGCGGTTTTGAAATGAAGTTTACAAAATTCACCCATTCTATCTTCTCCCAAGCGCTCATAAATTTGCCTAGCTTTCTCCTTGGCCTGTGTACCCGAGCCTTTTGGTAGTTTCTCACCAGCAATTTCTTCTAGCTTCTTCATCTGTTGTAACCAAGTCGCCCGAGCAATAATGGATGCGGCGGCGACTACTGGATCTTCCTCCGCTTTAGTCCTCATTTGTAAATCAAAATCAATTCCCTCTACATATTTTTGCACCAAAGGCTGTTTTGTAAACTGATCAAGTAATCCCCAAGCAGGCTTTTTCTCTTTTAACGCTTCATTGAGAGATCGTCCATGTAACCAGGCAAGAAATTTGTTCAGGTTGCTATCAAACTTATGATAAAGCTCATTATATTTTATCATATTTGTGTAAGCCACTTTAACCACCACTCCCCGAGTAGCCATAATTTGCTTGGCCATCTTTAGGATAGCTCCATCGGTAATGGTTTTACTATCCCTTATCCCTGCCTCCATCCAGGCACGAACCATATCACCATCGCCAACGACACATGCTGTTACTACAGGACCAAACAAATCCCCTTTACCACTTTCATCCAACCCAGCGTGTGGTTCAAACCATTCCGGATTATTAACTTCTTCATAACCAAGCAAAAATTCTCCTGTAACTTCAGGTTCTAAAATATTAGCAACAAAATCCTCCGTATTTCGCCCCTGTACAACCAACTTACCGCTTTCATATGCTACCACTTTTACTAAATCCCCATCGAAAGCAAAACGAGCATATTGAACGGTTCTAGTGGACCACCCGCGACCTTCTAGTGCATTGCCAAGCTTACCCATTTGTTCACTGGACAACTTTAAAGTGTAGGAATTCTTTTTCTTTCTCTCGTCATTCCCTGAATTTGAAGGTTTGATTGCCATCATTAAATTATCAATGAAAAAGACCTAAGAAAAACGCAACTTCCAACCATGAATAATTTACTCACAAAACATATTTTAGAAGATTTATCTAATCGTGAGAGGTTCAGACAAAGCTTGCTTGAATGGTACGACGAGAACCAGCGCGAACTTCCTTGGAGAACAGACCCCAGTCTCTACAAAACCGTTATTTCTGAATTCATGCTTCAACAAACACGAGTGTCCACAGTGCTACCCTATTTTCAGAAATGGATCATTAAATTTCCCGATTTCCCATCCCTAGCTCAGGCAAAAGAGGAAGATATATTAAAAGGTTGGGAAGGATTAGGATATTATTCGCGTGCTCGCAACCTACACAAGCTATCACAAATAATAAGCACTCAGGAATCCATTCCTCATGATGTAAATTTTTGGAAATCTCTTCCTGGAATTGGGCCTTATATTGCTGCCGCGGTTACCAGTATTTCCTTTAATCAAAAAGAAGCGGTTTGCGATGGAAATGTAGTGCGTGTTCTAACCAGACTCTTTGGAAATGGAGAAAAATTTAAAGATGGTGCTTATGCACAAAAAAAGCTTCAACCACTCGCACATGTACTTATGCCTGATGATAGAACCGGAGATTATAATCAAGCATTCATGGAGCTTGGAGCCACAGTTTGCCATCGCCAATCCCCTCTTTGTACAACCTGTCCAGTTCTTAAATTTTGTAAATGTGGTCAACGAGGTGATGCAGAAAATTTCCCCGTTATGGAAAAGAAAAAAAAGACAGTTCAAGAAATTGACCGCTTATGGATAAAAACCTCAAATGCCCTGCTTCTTCAAAAAGGAAAAATGGGAAACAATCGCTTAGCAGGGATTTATGAACTACCATTAAACACAAAACTAGGACCCTATATAAAGGGCAAATTCATATCACTAAAAAAGAGAACCATTGGACAGGTTCTCTATAAGGAGTCTGTTTACTGGGGCTCAATCAGTAAGACTCTCGAGCTTGATGAATATTCTCTCGAATGGGTTCAATGGAAGGACATTGAAGAAATTACAATCTCTGGTCCTCATCGGAAGTGGATAAAAGAGATTATTCAATCAATCGAACCCGATCATACCTGAATGTTCGAAGTGTTCTAGTACATCAAAATCACTCTCTCTGGCAATTCTCTTAGCTTCCTGATTAACAAGAAACTTTTCACTTGGCTGAATTCCGACTCTTCCGATTTCCAATCTATCCGCATCCCAGCAGGTGGCAATGGTTTCATTCTCAGGAATTTTACCTACCGTATGAGTACGACAAGCTATGCATAGATTTTCAAAATGACCAGATTCTAAAGGAACTAAATCTTTAATGCTCCGTAGATAAACTTCTGCACGAGGACCATGTTCTAAATCTCGATAATCATCTTCTCTTTTAGAATCATGAAATAATGCGAAGAGGAGAACCACATCAAAATTCGCATGATTGAATTGGCATAGGTAAGCCCCGTTTCTTTCTACCCTTTGCCAATGACCAACTCCATGTATTGAACTCTCAGCGAGTTTTGCCTCTTTAATAACTTTTGAAACTAATTCTTTCATCTGGCTATAAATTTTCAGAAAATTTGGAAAATCGATCCATTACGCCATCAAATGATCCATTAGAAAAGAAAACAACAAGAACTGGTTCTTCTGTCGTTAAACTTGATTCCAAAAACTCAGCAAGTTTCTGATTATCAGAGAAAGCTGTTCCTTTTTTACCTGCGTCCTGCATTCGCTGAATCATTGCACGGGTATTAATTCGCTGTGCAGCAGGAATTTTATCTGCCCGATGCACAGAGCCCAGTAAAACCTCATCTGCTACTGCTAATGAATCAGCAAACCGGTCCTGAAAAATATTAGTGACTGCGGTATTACTTCGGGGTTCAAAGCAAGCAACAATCTTTCGATCGGGCCAACGGGAACGTATAGATTGAAGCGTTCCTTCAATGGCTGTCGGGTGATGAGCAAAATCGGACATTACGACCACTCTAGGTTGATCAATTAAAATTTCCTGTCTCCGCTTCACTCCTTTGCATTTGGTATAATCAGGAATTTGTAAATCGGCAAATGGGTTTGATGCATCCACTGTTCTTTCATGCCTTGCCGCTTGGACAAGGATTGAACCCAGTAAAGACATGGCTAAATTCCGAGCATTAAATTCTCCTGCCATGCCCCAGTTTACCTCCGTGATAAATTTACCACGCCAATGAAGTTGGAAATAAACGCCTTCTCGGTTTTCAGCAAATTCGAGAATGCGAAAATCATTATTTTCACCCATACCTATTGAAAATGTTTCGCACCAAGAAGCATTTGGAAGAGACATAATGTTTTGATCATCACCATTACGTAAAATAAACCCGTTTTCTGGCACAACTCGAAGAAGATGAGAAAAACTTCGAGAAATATCCATTAAATCCCGAAAAATATCACCATGGTCGAATTCAAGATTATTTAAAATCAAAATTCGGGGACGATAATGAATAAATTTACTCCTCTTATCAAAAAAAGCAGAGTCATATTCATCTCCTTCAATCACAAAAGGGGAATTTGGTTCACCCAATTCATTACCTGAAGATAAATCCAACGGCACACCACCCACCAAAAAACCTGGATTTTCACCTAACTGTTGCAATGCAAAAGAAGCGAGGGATGTAGTAGTGGTCTTCCCATGAGTACCCGCAACCACTAAGGATGGTCGCGAGCCAATTAAATCTTCCCCAATTAATTGGGGTAAAGAAACAAATGGAATCAAACGGGTCCGAAGTACAAATTCAACTTGCGGATTGCCTCTTGATACCGCATTGCCTACTACAACTCGATCCGGTTTCCAGTCTAACATCTCCTGTTGATTAAACCCTTCAAATAATTCTATCCCCGCATCCCTGAGGACATCGGACATTGGTGGATATACACCAGCATCAGAACCCGCAACTTGATCCCCCTGTTTTTTTAGTAAAATAGCAACATTTCCCATCGCCGTACCACAAACCCCAATAAAAAATACCCTCATACCAATCGAGTTAGGCAAAAATGGGTGGAAGGGAAAGCAAAAACCTCATTAAGTTCTTCACAATTTCAAAATTCTCTCGACTTAATGGAAGATTTTCGGGAAATCGAATAGGTATGAAGGAAGAAAATATGAAAGTTCTTATAATTGGAAGTGGCGGGCGCGAACACACATTAGCAAAAACATGTGATAACAGCCCATTAGTGGAAAAAGTTTTGGTTGCACCAGGAAATGGAGGAATTTCCAAAGAGTTCAGCACTTTCGTCATCGATGTTGAAAACAATGACGAAATTATTTCTTTGGCCAAACAAGAGCAGGTTGACTTTGTAATTATTGGTCCGGAAGTTCCGCTTTGTAATGGTGCGGTAGATGCACTGAACAAAGAGAATATCCTCGCTTATGGTCCCAATCAACAAGCCGCACACCTAGAAGGCAGCAAAGCTTTTTCCAAGGATTTTCTTGCTAAACATAATATTCCCACAGCAGCTTATGAAAATTTTCGAGAACTTAAGCCCGCTCTTGAATATCTTTCAACCTGCACACTTCCTGTTGTGGTAAAAGCAAGTGGACTGGCTGCAGGAAAAGGAGTTTTAATCTGTACAAATTTGGTTAGTGCCGAAAACGCAGTTAAAGAAATGCTCGCTGGATCAAGCTTCGGAAATAGTGGAAAAGAAGTAGTAATCGAAGAATTTTTGGAAGGCGAGGAAGCCTCGCTTCATCTTATCTGTTCTGGAGAAAGTTATGTGGCACTTCCCATGAGTCAGGACCATAAAAAAGTAGGCGAAGGGGATACTGGATTAAATACAGGAGGAATGGGTGCATACGCACCGACTAAATTAGTTACCCAAGAAATGCTTGCTGCCTATGAAGAATCTATTGTTAGGCCAACTCTAACAGGGCTAAAAAAAGATAGAATAGATTTTAGGGGCACACTTTACATCGGGCTTATGCTTACAATAAATGGGCCAAAAGTCCTTGAATTCAATGTTCGTTTTGGGGATCCTGAAACACAGGTAATTTTACCCCTAATTAACGAAGATTTAATTCCCTTTTTAATCAAATCTGCCAAGGGCGAAAACTTACGCGAAAATGTAGAGGTAAAAAAAGGATCTGCTATGATTGTGGTTTTAGCAAGTGAAGGGTATCCTGAAAAATATCCCAAAGGAGAAATAATTACTCAACCTGAATCGTCACCAACGGGAAGTCACCTCATACATGCTGGAACAAAATTGAATGACAATTTAGATGTTATTTCCGATGGTGGAAGAGTTTTAGGTGCAGTAGGATATGGAGAAAGTTTAGAACAGGCTAAAGATCGAGCTTATAAACTTTGTGAATTGGTCAATTTCAAGTCCAAATATTACCGTAAAGATATTGGGCACAAAGAATTTTCAAGAGACTAAAATTATTCAATCTTGCCTTTTCCTCAGAAGATTTAGAAATGTTCTAATTAATTATGGGAAAAAAAAGCAGAGAAAAAAAAGAACGGCGCAAACAAAAATTAGTTGTTTTTGTTTGCACTGCGAATGTATGCCGAAGTCCCATGGCAGAAAAACTTTTTGAAGAGGCTTTAACAAAATCAGAAACAGGAAAAAAAGTTCAAGTTTTTTCTGCAGGTATTTCTGCAATGGACGGGGATCAAGCATCCGACAACTCGATACAAGCTTGTGAAGAAGTGGGTTTAGAACTTAAAGACCATAGAAGCGCAGCTTTAACACGAGCCACCCTAGAAAATGCTTCTGCAATATTTTGCATGACCGAATCTCATAGAGCACTCCTAAATATGTACTTTGAAGTACCCGAGACTACTTCAATCTTTTTAATGAGAGAATTCACTGAGATAGGATCAAAAGAACTTCCTGATCCATATGGTCAAGACATTGAAGTATATCGGGAATGTCGAGATCGAATGAAAGAAGCCCTGCCTTCATTATTGAACTGGGTTGAAAAAAACCTTTAATTTCTTAAGTATAATTTAATCATGTATAATTCTGACACCGCGACCGCCACTCCTTGCTCATTGCTTGATCCCACCCCACTTTCTGAATTAGACCCAGAAATTTTTGCCGCAATTGAGAAAGAAAAAGAAAGACAACGCACGCACATCGAACTGATTGCTTCCGAAAACTTCACCCTTCCTGCCATCATCGAAGCTACTGGAAGCGTTTTGACAAATAAATATGCAGAGGGTTATCCCGGCAAAAGATATTATGGTGGGTGTGAACATGTGGATGTGGCGGAAAGTCTTGCCATAGAACGTGCGAAATTACTTTTTGGAGCAGAACACGCCAATGTTCAAGCACACTCTGGCAGTCAGGCAAATACTGCAGTTTATTTTGCAATGCTACAACCTCAGGATAAAATTTTAACGATGAGCCTCCAAGATGGTGGCCACCTGACCCACGGGCATCCAAAAAATTGCAGTGGTATGCTATACGATGTTGTAAATTATGGGGTTAATCCAGAAACAGGATATATTGATTATGACTCCATAGAAGAAATCGCTAACCGAGAACTTCCAAAATTAATAACTGTGGGTGCTTCAGCTTATCCACGAATCATCGATTTTGAAAGAATGGGAAAAATAGCCAAGGATTGCGGTGCCCTACTTCTTGCAGACATTGCCCACATTGCAGGCCTTGTTGCTGCCGGACTTCACCCTTCCCCGGTGCCTCATGCAGACTTTGTAACTACAACTACACACAAAACCCTCCGGGGACCTCGAGGCGGTCTTATCCTCTGCAAGGAGGAACATGCAAAATCAATTGACTCCGCAGTTTTCCCAGGAAACCAAGGAGGACCATTAATGCATGTAATCGCAGCCAAAGCAGTATGTTTTGCTGAGGCAGTTAAACCTTCATTTAAAGAATACCAACAACAAGTGATTAATAACTCTTCTGCCCTCGCTACAACATTATCAGAAAAAGGCTTTCACTTGGTAAGCGGTGGAAGCGATAATCATTTAATGTTACTCGATCTTCGACCTTCACATCCTGACCTTACCGGTAAAAAAGGACAAATTGCATTGGATGGGGCTAATGTGACTCTAAACCGTAATACTGTCCCAGGCGAAACCCGGAGTCCTTTTCAAACAAGTGGGCTCAGAATTGGTACACCAGCGGTAACCTCTAGGGGAATGAGAGAAAATGAAATGGCTGAGATTGCAGACATTATTTCTCAAGTATTAGCAAATACAGAAGATACTGATGCGATTGCAGAAGCACAAAAGAAGGCACTTGCACTAAGTGATCGTTTTGTTTTACCTTATTAATTCGCATCCCAATAGCCATTAACCGCAATCTGTTACTTTTATGAATCAAAAACAATCCAAGAAAAAAGGTTTCACTCTTATCGAGCTTCTAGTAGTTATTACAATTATTGGCATACTTGCGGGGATTGCATTTGTAGGGTTTGGCGATGTTTTTGGCACTGCGGGGAGGACTGCAGCCCAGAAGAATTTAAAAACAATCTATGAATCCCTTGTAACAAATAGCCAGTTTTCATTCCCAATGAGTGATGATGTTAAAAGCTCGGCTGATTTTGCAATTTGGTATCGTAAAAAAACGAACGACACAAGACCCGAACTTTGGTTCTTACCAGATGATGAAAAAGTTCGCGACTTAGTTGATGATGACAGCAGTAATGGAGTCCCTTCTCAAATCCCAGGAGAATATGGAGAACTCGATGATGTTAAAGACGCAATTGGCTATTCTATTGCAATTCCAGGTGAGGATGCTGAAAGCAGAAAGTTCAACAGAAATCTGAAAAGTGGAGCCTACCCAATTATTTGGACTCGAGGTCTTGAATCTGGCTCTGATAAATGGCAGGTTGATTCACCTTGGGCAGGCGAAGGCGGCCATGTATTGTTTAGTGATGGGACAATTCGTTGGTATGACGACACGAAAGGCCAGGATGAAAATGGAGTGTTTACAGCAGCCATTAACAAGGAAGACGGAGCCGATAAAAAGTCCGAACCTACCAATGACATTTCTGCAGCCCTTCCTATTGGTTGGGAAATGACTAAAGATTGAATTTTATTAAAAGAATTCTCATTTCAAATTTTTTAAATTTTAAACTCCGTGGGCAAAGATAAAGTCCACGGAGTTTTGTATTTTGGTAGACAAGGGCGAGCAAAAGTCGTCGTTGACGAGGGAAGCGAGCCAATTTCTCTAGCCAAAGGTGCATCCGGAACGGCCCTTCATGGAGATACCGTTCAATTGAGATTACTTCCGCCTCGGAAAAAGAAATTTGATCGAAGGAAAAAAGATAAAAAACCAGTTAAGAAGCGTTATGAAGTCCTTAAGGTTTTAAAACGAGGGACTACTGATTTCCTTGGTTATTTGCGAAAAGATATTGGCCGTGCACTCGTACAGGCTGAAAACTCCAGGCTATTTGTTCCATTCAAAATACTTGGAGAGACAAGACGAGCAGAGGAACATGATAAAGTTTTGGCTCAATTTGTTCGTTGGGACCCACCGGCACGGATTCCAATGTGCAAAATACTCCGTGTACTTGGCCCTAGTGATGACCCATTAACTGACCATAAAGGTATATTAGCTAAATATGGATTGAGCGGCACTTTTCCCGATAAGGTATCCCAAGAAGCAAAGGCATGCCCAGATAAGGTAACCCAAGAAGATATCCAAAACAGGGAAGACATTCGAAATATCTTCACTCTAACCATAGATCCATTGGACGCCCGTGATTTTGATGATGCTCTATCCATAAGGGAGATTGAAAATAAAGGGTGGGAAATAGGGGTCCATATTGCCGATGTATCTCATTATGTTAAACAAGGATCAGCGTTGGACCGCGAGGCGAATAAAAGAGGAAACTCCACATACCTAGTTGGAGAAGTTATCCCGATGCTACCGCATCGTTTATCAAGCGGAATTTGTAGTTTAGTTGAAGGAGAGGAAAGGCTCGTGAAATCTGTATTTTTCACCTTTTCAAAAGATGGAAACTTACTTAAATCAAAAATCGCCGAATCCGTAATCCTAAGCAACAAAAGGCTCACTTATGAGCAAGCAAGTCTGTTTCTAAAAGAAAAAGATTTAGAAAAAATTCGTTCCGCTAAACCTCCCCCTAGTCGCTATTCAGGCAACCCTGGAAAAAACCTCAATGAAATTTCAGATGATATTCTAAGTAAGCTGCAAAAAAGTATTCGAAAAATTGCTTCTTTTGCATCCTTTCTTCGGACAGATCGGATGAAGAAAGGTGCTCTCAATCTTGAATCTACTGAAGTAAAAATTCTCGTTGATAAAAAAGGGGAGCCAGAAAAAATATTGCAATCAGAAAGCGATGAGAGTCATCATATGGTGGAAGAATTTATGCTTCTTGCCAACGAAACTGTGGCATGTGAATTAAGAAAGCATAAGTTACCAGGTATTTTTCGGGTTCACCCTGATCCCGATCCTGAAAACTTAGAAGAATTGAGAGGGTTCCTTAAAGCTTTTGGGATTTCCTGTGGTGATTTAACCGGAAGGAAAGAGGTTACAAAAATGCTAACTGCCGTTAATAAGCATTCCATATCTCAAGTCCTCAGGATTAAATTCTTGAGAAGTTTAAAACAGGCATGTTACAGAAGCACTCCTGATGGACATTATGGATTAGCAAAAAATGATTACCTCCATTTCACCTCTCCAATCAGAAGATATGCTGATTTGATCGTTCATCGAATAATTGAAGATTTGATTCGAAAAAGAAAACGAAAGAAAATCGACTATAGTCGCTTAGAAATGACCGCTAAACACATTTCAAGCACAGAAAGGAATA
>Ga0206682_10003931_pt1 | contig 12373 bp, 6 predicted proteins | sample M240m12015metaG_FD_155444 | JGI IMG/M metagenome (GOLD analysis project Ga0206682, IMG submission 155444) | Ammonia-oxidizing marine archaeal communities from Monterey Bay, California, United States - M2 40m 12015 | ecosystem: Environmental > Aquatic > Marine > Intertidal zone | place: USA... | reverse complement strand
CTATTTTTCTATATCGACACCAACTTACCACGAAGTGATGAAAGAAAATATTACCACTTGCTATTTGCCAAGCGGGTTATCGTCTGTTTTGTTTGGGGAACACGTTGTTTTAGCAGCTCGTAAGTTCTGTATGACATCTGCAAAAAGTTATATTCGCGCTTATTATAAGCACGACGGCGACAACCCGAGTTGGTTGCCCAGTGGCTGCACTCTTATGTTCTACACTGAGAACGTAGAAGAGTACGGTAGGCCATTCCCTTCGGCAGCAGCAACATTTTCAGACTTTTATTTCAGTGGCGACCCTGCCACCGTAGAAGAACATTTTAATCTTCCAGAAAAAAGAGGCGACCATACGACATTATATGGTGTTACGCGAGAAGGCGACACAACACGTCGCGTTAAACAGTATTGCTACGATGAATCTAATGTTGGTTCTGGTTGGGTCGCCCTGTACAATTTTCTTAACGACGGATCATAAACTATATAAGGGGTGACAATAATTTTTGACTATGATATTCAATTCTTATGTGTTAACGTGTAGACAGGTATTGCCATGACTACGTCTTTTTTAGTATTTAACGAGAAAGAAAGAATTGGTGATTGGGTCGCTGAAAGAGTAGGGCAGTTGTCTTCTTGGGGCGGCTTTTATGCAATGGGCGCTGAACGCAACGGTGAACTTGTATCAGGAGTGGTGTTTAATAACTTCACAGACTCCAGTGCAACAGTTCATTTAGCGGTGAGCAAACCCTCAAAAATTCTATCGGAGCTGTTAGATCACGCTTTTATGTATGCGTTTAAGACTTGCAGCCTTCGTAGGTTAACTGGGTTGGTAGAGGCACAAAATGCAAAGTCGCTTAAAATTATTAAACATCTTGGGTTTGTCGAAGAAGGTGTCATGCGCCAAGCGGGTACAGGAGGGCAAGACATTATTGTTCTCGTCCTGTGGCCAGAAAAGTATCGGAAAGGTAAATTAAATGGGCAAAAGTAGTCCTCCACCCCCCGACTATACACCACTCGCGGAAGCAAGTGCTGAGTCAGCTAGAGTTATGAGCGAAATTGGAGCGAACCAACTTGCGTTTGCTAGAGAGCAATACGACCGCTCCGCCCCAATTATGGAAGGTATAGCCAACCAACAGATGGCCGCGCAACGCGAACAAATGGATCAGGCTAGGGATTACTATAATTACCAACGTGATACGTTTCGCCCTGTGGAACGTGGCCTCGTCGCGGATGCTCAAAGATTTAACACAGAAGACTACCGCAATCAGATGGCGTCAAAAGCGTCTGCGGACGCGGGTTTAGCATTTAACCAAACCAAAAGCATGAATCAACGCGCAATGGCGTCGATGGGCGTAAACCCTAACTCGGGTAGATTTGCAGGGATGCAAAACGCAAGTAATTTAGCGTTATCAGCGCAACGTGCTAACGCTATGACGAACGCAAGAACACAAGCCGACCAGATGGGGTACGCCAGACGGTTAGACGCCGTCGGGATGGGGCGTGGTTTAGCAGGTGCGAGTGCGGCAGCTTATGGTGGAGCGTCAGGCGCAGGGTCTATGGCAGGGCAAAACTACCAGTCTGCGGGTCAGAATTACATGGGCAACATGGGTGCGGCGGGTAATACTTATAATGCTGGGTTTAACACTCAGATGACAGGTCTAGGCAACATCTTAAATAACCAATCGCAGATGTACATGCAGGCAGGGCAAGATAATGCGGCCATGATTGGCGCTCTCGCTGGTGCAGGAGCAAAATACGCCACAAGTGATGAACGTTTAAAAGAAAACGTCAAAGAAGTGGCAGTCGATCAACGAACGGCGCTGCCAATTTATGAGTTTAACTACATTGGGGACACCACCAAACGTTTCCGTGGCGTGATGGCGCAAGAGGTTGAACTTAGTTACCCAGATGCGGTTGTGGATACAGACTCCGGGTTTAAAGCGGTAAACTACGATTTACTTGGAATTGAATTTAAGGAGCTACCAAATGGCTAGAGCAAGTGCAGTCACAAGTTTTCTTGATGGGTTTAACGCCGGATGGGATACTGTCGGTAAAGTAGGCACCGCCTACGGTCTTAAAAAATTAGACAAAGAAGAAGAACGTATCACCGAGGGTCTTAAAGCTGACCCAGAAAGTGGCAAGTATTCTATTTTTGGTATGAACTTTGACGAGGCCCCAAACCAGTATCAAATTTCTGAAGCGCGTAATATGGCACAAGCAAAAGTCTACGACAGGTACGGCGATTCAGAGACTGCTCGCGGGCTGCGTTCCGATGCACTGGCAAGCAGACAGAAAGGTCTGGACTATAGGACAGGTCAACAGACATTTGATCAAAACGAATTGCTGAACCCTTTACTTGTGAGAGATGCGGAACTTGGTATTGATAATAAAAAACTTTTAGGTGAAGAGCGTAGAGCCAAAATTGCGTTCGACGCAGAGAATAACCCAAATATACTAAAGACCAATCAAAATAACGCAGAACTGTCAGGGTTAAATGTTATTTCTAAACGTGCAGCTAATGAATTTGATACGGCTAATAACCCAAACGTACTTCTTAAAAATAAAAATGATGCAAACCTGTCAGGTTTAAATGTTGACGCTAAAAATGCTGAAATTGAGTACAACGCCGAAATCAATCCGTTAAAGGTAGAATACGAAAGGCTACGAAACTTAGGGCTCGAAGGTACACAAAGAGCTACTGACCTTGCTAATAAAATTCGAGAAATGGATATTGCACTACGCGAAAAAACCGACGCTATAGACGTTAAGCAGAAACAGCTTAACCTAGATACGGGTACACTGGCCAAGGAGTTTAATGAAAAAACATTCGACGCTAATGTGGCAAAAGTTATATCAGATTCAGCGTTTGCGACGCAGACGTTAGAGCCAAGGGTTGCGCAAGTTTTTGCTAATGCGGATCTGTCCGGATTAAACGCTGAATACGCCAAGGCGTCGTTTGATACAAACCTAGACGCACTTAAAGTAAGTTTAGGTATCAGTAAAGAAAACCTAAACCAGATGATAAAAGAAAACCCTGTCAGGCTCCAAGGGTTAATTGACTCAAACATCTTAAACGCCCTTAACATAGATGAGAAAACGCTTAACAACCAACAGAAGTCTCAAATAGATGGCATTAACCAGTCTTACTATGACGCATTAATAAAAGGCGACTTTAGTGGCGTTGAGCAAAACCTTATGCCGTTTGCGGCGCAAGTATATAATGATAACAACGTTGCAGATGATGGAAACAAAGCCGTACAAGGTGAAGACGGTACGTTTTACATAGTTGGTCCTGATGGCGGGCGGATCGGTGCGGCTTCTGATATTCTCCAAAGTCTCCCGATGGATCAAAAAAGAGACATGATCCGACAAGCACAAGCGTACGCTGTGGCGGCGATTACTGGAGATAACACTCAGATAACGCAGTTGTTTAAAACTGAAGCGTGGCTCGACTACTACCAAGCTCAAACAGCGGCACTCGAAAAAGGTAAGTCGCTCACGAAAGCGCAATGGGCGATACAAAGGTTCCAAAGTAACCCGCAAGATAAACTTGCTATAGCTATTTTAGCCGGAGATAACGCGGAAGCTGTTATGGAACAAATGAATGATCCTGCTTATCAGTTAAAAGGTATCGGGGATGGCAGTGGCGGGGCAAACAGGCCGGGGTCACTAAATGGCGATGGAAGTTCTAACGGCGAAACTGACCAAAGTTCCACACTTGGAGCTGACTTACTTACCGCAATAGGGGGCGGTGATTTTGACTCTCTACTCGCCAAAATAAACAAGCCTAGTCCTAAAGGGGGTAAGTCTGGTGGCCTTGCAGCGGCGGCTAACAGAAACGACAAACTTAAATCTTTGACGCAAAACGTAGGTGCTTTGGATCAGGCAATTGCGACTGTAGAAGCCCAAGTCGAGGCTGCTGTCGCAGAAGAACCAAAATTTGGTAAAGGGCTTACCGCCCAAACGAACAGACAGCGCAAACTTACCACACTATTACGCCAGTTAATGGAACAAAAAGCTAAACTAAACCAGAACTAAGGACTGTTTGATGCCCGGTAAAATTCAAGACCTGCGTAAGTTATACCCTGAGTTTGACGAGTATGGGTACACAGACAAAGACGTTTTAGAGTGGGTAGGTACAGAACTTAACCGCGATCCTCTCGAACTGGCTGAGTATTATGGTTTACGTGACCCAAACCAAGGAGACTTTAGCCGTGGTTTATCTGCCGGTGTGGACTCTTTGCAGGGGCTTGCTTACGGAGCGGTTGGTCTTGCGGGCGACGCTATAGGCTCTGATACTATTCGAGACTTTGGCATAGATGGTTATAGGCGAAATATGGACGACGTCGCTCTCAACGCCAGGGAGACTGATGCGTACGAAGGCATAAACAGTGTTGGTGACGCTGTAGACTTTGCGCAATACTACTCAGGGTATGCTATTCCCCAAGCCGTTACTGCTTTTGCGAGTGGCGGTATCGGTGGTTTAGTAGGCAAACAAGTTGTTAAAAAAGGTGTTCAGTCCAAGATAAAAGATGGGCTTGAAGACCAAGCACAAGACCTTGTGTCAAAAGCGACGAAACGAGGAAGTACCGCAGGAATTACCACTCAAGCGTTTGGAACCTCATTAGGTGGAACCTACGGTCAAGCTGTTGAACAGGCTATGGAGAACGGTGAATCTATAGACGACATCGATCTAGGTAAAGTAGCAGGTTATGGTAGTCTCGCGGGTGGTGTTGAAGCGGCGGCAGACATAGCTACATTAGGTTTAGCCAAACTTGGTCCTGCTTCTAATTTAATGGATTTTGCCCGTAAAACTAGAAAACGCGCCGCTGTCACCGGTGGTACAGCCGGTGCGGCAATTGAAGGTGTAACTGAAGGTGTTCAAACTGGTTTAGAAGATTTAGGCGCGGGCTCCACTATGGAAGACGCACGCTTCTTCGACCCCACGTCTATGTTAGCAGGTGCTATCGGTGGCGGACAAATTGGTGTCGCCGGTGGAGCACTACGAGCCCCAACCCCCAGTGGTACTGAGTTAGATACCGACGCGGCCGTAAAAGCAGCCACCGAAAGTAGTAACGCGCAAACTCTTTCTGCCGAAGATAGTGAAGTCGTTAACGCCTATAAGGTTGACCAAGAAAATGCACAACGAGAAGCCGACGCTAACGCGGAGCAGGAGCGTGTGGCACGTCTTGATTTGCAGAGAGCCGCAGCAAAAGAATATTCCGAAGATGACTACGCAAAAGAACGAAGTGTAAAACTGGAACTTGATGCTACAAACCCAGAAACTGAAGCTGGCGCGGCCTTTAAGCAACGCATAGATGAACTGGGTTTAGTAGACGACAAGAAAATACAAGTTGCGCTAAAAGACTTTGTGGCAGAACAAAAACCAAGTGACCAAGAAATCGAACAAGGTCACAAAGCTGAACTTGATTTACGTATTAACGCTAACCAACAAGCGTTAGCTGAACAACAAGCAGTAGAAGCTAATCAGCCAGAGCCCGCATTCAACCAAGACACTGTCATACGCTCACGCAAGAAAGCTATTGAGAAAGCTGAAGCGTTACTGGGCAAAGACTTTGCTAGTAAACCAGAGTTTGATGCTGTGGCGTCGTCTATAAACGGTGACAAGTTTAAGGTTAAAACGTTCGAAGAAGCGTTAAGTGGGGCTCTTAATCCACAAGCTGTAGATGAAGGTGCTAACGCGTTAACTGATGAGGCGACGCAGACGGATACAGAAACAGCAGTAGCCAATACCGCAGAAGACATAGCTACACAGATAGTTAAGCCGTTACCTGACGAGGTAAAGCTGTCTAAGAACGAACAAAAAGTGTGGGACGTAATATCTAACTCGTTTAAAAACAACGAAGAGGACAGCATACTTAATGTAAACGGCAGTTGGAATACTGTAGCTTTAGCAGAAAAAGCAGGCCTTAATTCACGGCAAGCAGCTCAAACAGCAACCGTGCGCCTAAAACCCAAACTGGCAAAAGCTTACGGGTTTACTGAAACTGAAATAAAGCAGAAACTGGCTGATACGAAAAAGAAAAGCACAGAGCCTGCGCCAGACGTCAACGACGGAACTAACGTCTTAGACCTAAAAGAAATTGGCGCGCAGGGCGGTATGGAAACTAAAGCATCTGTAAACCAAGGCGCTCGAGAAGGGATGTCTGCGGAAGACGCTAAGTTTATGGAAGAGCGTTCTAACGAGCCTGATGGTTTTGAAAACAAAAGACAAGAGTTAGCGAACAAAGAACGTGGGCGAGCGCAGAAAAAAATGGTTCAACTCCACGGGACGAAAGCTATTGAGCTGTGGAGAGATGGCGTATCTACTGGGGGCGTGCAAGTAAACAAACTTGCCAAACGTGATCTTATGGATTGGATTTCTTCAGTTGAGGAGTTCCAAGAGGGTCAAATAACGCAAGAAGAACTAGCACAAGACCTACGTGACATTGAAAATAAATACGACCAAGATAATGATGGTCCCACTTTGGAGAACGCTAATGCAGCAACCACCGAAAAAACCACAAAGAAAATCGCCAACGACAGCGGACAGAGTGCCGGGGATACTACGAGCGCAGAAAGCGGGGATAACACTGGGCAAGTCGGAACTGAGAATACTAGCGAGAGCACAGAAAAAGACCCCCTCGAAGGCAGAGACCTAGAAGCAGAGGCTGAAGCGTTTGCTGTAAAAAATCTCGGTGAGAACTGGGACAAAGAGAATCCTGGGCTTGTACAAATACTAAAAGACAAGAACTATGTTGGGTTCCAGGCAAATGTGGAACGCATAGCCGGCAAAAAAGACGACGCTAAACTAGGTATCACTGCTACACCGCCGAAGACGGCAAGCAGAGCGAAGTTCGAAAGCATTATTAAAAAGTTGACTGGCGCAAGTAGTAACATGCGTATTCGTGTGTTTGATACCGAAGCAGATGCTTATAAAGCTATCGAAAACGGCGATGTACCCAAGATGGATATAGATAGACTTAAACGGTCTGGCGCATATGGTTGGGTATCGGGTGATGAAAACGGTCGACCAGTAGCGCAATTTATAGCAAATCGTGTAACCGCAGGGCGAGAAATGTCAGCGTTTATGCACGAGGTGGGCGCTCACATCGGCATCGACTCGGTATTAGACAAGGTCAGCCGCAGAGATATTAGAAACCAAATAGAAGCTTGGTCTGAAAGTAACGATGGGTCATTAGAAAACACAGTGGCTCGAGAAGCAGTTGGGCGTCTGGCAAATGCACAAATAAAAGACAAGAGCTACACTGACCAAGAAGTTACTTCTGAACTGGTGGCGTACTTCCTCGAAGAAGCTACGATCGCCGGCGTTGAACCTACTACTAATAGTACGATTGGTAAGTTTGTTAAACAACTCAAAGAACTATTTGCTGCGGCTTTAGACAAACTTGGATTTGATACTAAAGAACTAACTACGCAAGACCTAGTCGATTTAGCCTACGGTGCAGCTTACCTCGAGTTGATGCACAGCGAAACAAAAGCTAACAAGCAAAACCCAATGGTGTCTGCGTCGTATAACGCTACGGCAAAACTTGGTATTGATCGCGACTGGGTTGGTGACAAACTTGGTGGTCAAAATGCTGTAAAAGTGCTTGATAACACCGTCGAGATTGGCAAACGTGCGGCCGTTAGCTTAAAGTTCGTGCATAATATTGTACGTGACGCTAGAGAAACTATGCCGGCAGTCGGCCGATGGTATGACGGTATGGTAAAAGCAGAAGCTGTACGCAACGAAATCCGGCAAAGTTTTGCTGATGTAGAAAAGCGTGCTCGAACTCTAAAAGCTGGTAGACTGGCAGTTGTAAATAAGTTCCTTGGGGAATCAACGTTTGATCAAGCGTGGGGTTACGACCCTGTGGATTACCATCCAGAGTTATTCGAAAATAGAAAAGTCGAAGTTAATACAGTAAAGAGTTTGCAGTTTAAACAACTATCAGACGACGAGAAAACATTAGTCACTGACATATTTGCGCACGGTGAAAAGATGCGACAGCGAAAGATCGCTTTTGCTAAAAAGCTAGGTGTTGCCGGTAAGTTCTTTACAGACGCATCTCTCGATGGACCATATGCACCACTAAAAAGGTTTGGTGAATACGTTGCTGAACTTAAATCATCTCGTCTGCGGGACGCGGAGTTGGCCGCCACGGCGGATGGTGCAACGAAAAGACAAAAAGAATTGTACGAAAAGCTCAAGTCTGACCCTAAACACTACGTTATAAGTTTCTTTGACACTGTAGGTTCCGCGAATGAGTTTATCGACCAAAACAAGAAGAACTATCGTTTCTCAGGGTCTAGCCGCAGAGCGCCAAACGTAGAAAAAGATCGTGTTTCCAACCCAGAGGTTTACGAAAAAGTCATGGCCGCTTTAGCGGCAAGTACAGACAGTTCTATGGATGCCAATGCTAAAACTGCTTTCCGAGATATGGTTAAAGGCATGTACTTCCAGTCTATGGATGAACGAAGTGCACGCACATCTGGTGCAAGACGTCTTAACCGTGCGGGTTATGAGCAGAATATGGTTCGTTCGTTTATTAGTCACGGTCACGCGGAAGCAGGACTTATCTCGCAGTTAGAAAACGGCACAGAAATAAATACTGCGTTGGCGCAGGCTGGAAAAGAAACTAGAGCCGCTGACGGCGGTGGAACAAGAGATGCGGACAACCAAAGAGTGTTTGAAACAATTTCTTCGCACTACCAAAAGGTTTTACAGCGCAATGATACACCAATTCAAGATCGTCTAACGACAGCAAACTCAGTTTACATGTTACTGACAAGTATAGGGTACCACGTTACAAACGCTACACAGCCGATGATGGTGACTGTTCCTCGAATTGCTGGCGACTTTGGAAACTACAACAGCACTTGGAGCTCTATGTTCCGGGGGTACAAGTATTCGATGGCGGCGGCTAAACTAGGCTTAAACATGGAGACCAGTATCGATCTGGAGAAAGTGCCGCAAGAGTATCGTGCTTTACTTAAATCGTTACAAGATCGACAGCTTATAGATCAAGGTATGGAAGAAGATGGTACGTTTAGTAGGTTTAACACTGGGTTTGAATCTCTTAACAGAGCTTCTGACGTTCTTGGTACAATCACAAGTAAGCTCTACAACGTAGCAAAGTTTGTGGAAGCGCAAAACCGTATTTCCACAGCAATAGCGGCTTTTGACATGGCTAGGGCTAACCCAACAAAACTTTCAACTATGAAAATGTCGCCGGAGCAGTATGCCACGGCGGTCGTTGAAGACACACAGGGTAACTTCTCTCAGCTAGACGCACCTTTACTGATTAAGTCGCTACCTAAAGTAGTTGTGCAGTACAGAAAATACCAACTTCTTATGGCGTGGCATTACTCTGGTGCCTTTAACCAAGCCTTTAAAGGAGAAACCCCAGAAATTAAAGCAGCAGGCCGACGCGTACTTGGGTACTCTATAGCGCACGCTTCTATGGGCGCCGGAGCCACAGGAGTTCCGTTGTTGTCGACTGCGTTCTGGTTGACAACATTCTTGGGTGATGAAGACGAGCCCCAGGATATGGAACGATGGATCAAAGACAACGTTGACGATGGCGCTTTAGGAACAGCGCTCTCACGGGGACTGTTCTCCACATTTGGAATAGATTTAAGCACTAAACTAAACCAGTCTAAGATTTTCCATCCGCTGCCTTACGCAGAACTAAAAGCAGGAGAAGCCGGTGCTACCGACATCCTGATGGGTTTTGCAGGACCTGCGGGAACGACGGGCGTAAACTTCTTCCGCGCCGCAGAATACTACAAACAGGGTGATGTACTTAAAGGCATAGAATACTCCGTACCAAAAGGTATTCGTTCAGTGGCAGAAACTTATCGCCTCGCCACAGAAGGTTATAGTACAAAAAGTGGTACTATCATCGTAGATCCACGAGAGATCGACGCTAAAAGTTTGCTACTAAACGCAATGGGGCTTCCTGCAACAGAAATTAATCGAATTAAATGGACACGCGGGCAACAGTATGAGCTAGAGCAATATTTCAACAAAGAGAGTGGAAAAATACGTAAGCAGTACATTGAGGCGACTAGAAAACGAGACCGCCAAGCGCAGTCCGACTTACGTATAGAGTTTAGAGAATTACAAAAGTCTAAAGATAGAGTTCGCCCCTTCTTTAATGATGCACCCGGTGCGCTAAAGCGGCAAAGTATTAGCACGTTACTACGAGCGCCAAAAGCCAGAGAAAAACGAGAAAGAAAAGAACAACAAAAGTTATTAAACTAACTCCCTAATATCCACGTTTACTTTTCTCCTGTGTGTGGATATGTTCAACCCCTGACTGGCTAGGTTTCGCACTGCAACGTCGGGGGTTTTTTTATTTAATCACGATGAAATCACGATTGTGCACCATAAGTCATTGATATTATTTAAGTACGCTTTCTGGCTTTGGGTACCACACTTAATCGTCTAAAGTAGATTATAATCATACAAACAACGACAAAACCCTTATTTACATGATAGTGATATAGTAGCCAGTATGGACGAATACGGCAGTATTTGACATCCAATCACGACCAAATTACGATCGGTCGTGATTTAAGCTTGGGAGATCGTGATTTGGCTAACATAAAGAAACTGAAAACTGGGCGGTGGCAGGCTCAAATATTCTTACTTGGCGTACGCAAAGCGGCTAGTTTTAATACAAAAACCGAAGCAAAAGACTGGGCGGCGGAGCAAGAATATAAGATAAAGACGGAAGCGAACCTAAATTTTGTAAAGAAATACCCTGTTTCAGAACTGTTTTTGCGGTATGAACGGGAGGTAAGTCGTACTAAACGAGGGTACAAGTGGGAGCAGGGGCAAATTAGTCGGTTGCTTAAAAAACCTTTGGCTAAGTTAGACATCAACGACGTAACTAAACAGCACATCCGCAACTGGAGAGACGATCGTTTAGCTACAGGGATAAAAACGTCTACCCTTAATCGCGAGTGGAACTTGCTGTCCCACATATTTTCAACGGCAAGAGACGAGTACGAACTAATTAAAGTAAGTCCGGTTGAAGGAGTAAAACGTCCACCAGACCCGCCCGCACGAGACAGACTAATATCTGAGGGAGAGATTGAGGAACTTTGCGTTGCGTCGGGTTTTGCTGGGGAGAACGTTCACACGGTTGCGCACAAAGTTATTCTGGCGTTTTTACTGGCTATAGAAACAGCCATGAGGATGGGGGAGATATGCAATTTGACTTGGGATAACATCGACTTTGATGCGCAGACTGCGTTTTTGCCTACCACTAAAAACGGTACAAGCCGAACAGTTGCGTTATCAAAGAGGGCGATCGAGCTCCTGAACCTGGTGCCCAACACCAACGCACAAACCTGTTTTGGCATTACGAGTAAGCAATGTGGAGATAATTTTAGTAGAATTAGAAACAAAACAACCATCACAGACCTACATTTCCACGATACACGCCACGAAGCAATCACACGTTTGTCGAAGAAAATGCCAATTCTAGCTTTAGCGCGAAACGTCGGGCATACAGACATTAAACAGCTAATGGTTTACTATAATGAATCTGCGAGCGAGATAGCCAAGTTGCTAGACTAGATCAGCAGGGTCGATGCGTATTTGGTTGCCAACGCGCTTACACTTTAGTTTGCCAGACTTTACTTTGCGCCGTACCGTTTCTTCTGCGCAACCTAACAACTCGGCGGCTTCGTGTACATTTAACATCTTTGTCGGCGTCGCGTCGATGTGCTGCTGGAAAGCTGTCTTCAACGCGGCAAGCTCACTAATCAGTGGTTCTATGACTTCTTTTAGTTCTTTTTGTAATGCGTTCATTTTGCTTTCTCTTCCCATGGCTTGCCTTGTTCGACTTCGCGCTCAATCAAATCAAACAGGTGGAGTATTTCTTCTAGCTGTTGTTTGTTTCCAAAACGCACTCGCATTTTAGATTCTTTGATCATTCCTTTGAGGCGGTGCCGGATCATTTTTCGTGCTTGTGGTATATTACTCATGTTTACTCTCTGTAGTTACGCCGTCTTCCGTTTCGATAAGCGCAAGCGCTTTTCCGTCGAATAACTTGTGATATTTAATTTCGTAGCACCTAGCTTGCCCGCTCGGTACGGTACTGCCAGAGCCTAAATATATCCGTGGGTTAAATGTTCCATCAGTTTGAGCTATCAAATACCCTGATTTATCCATTTCTTCTTTCATCGCCGCCGGTGGTACACCTGCGTCTTTGCACCAGTCGGAGACTGCTTTAGCGGTGATGTATACTTTCTTATCTTCGGTACATACGCGGCCGATTGCAGGAGCCCGAAGGATTTCCATGGGGTTTTCTTTGTGCTTTGAGCGTGCGTCACCAAAGTGTTTGGTAATTATGAG
>Ga0206682_10003929_pt1 | contig 12376 bp, 8 predicted proteins | sample M240m12015metaG_FD_155444 | JGI IMG/M metagenome (GOLD analysis project Ga0206682, IMG submission 155444) | Ammonia-oxidizing marine archaeal communities from Monterey Bay, California, United States - M2 40m 12015 | ecosystem: Environmental > Aquatic > Marine > Intertidal zone | place: USA... | reverse complement strand
TCAGGTACGACCACGATGCACCCCGCACGGCCTCCCCCCCACTGCGGAAATGCCAAAACCCTCTCGCCGAACCGTCGCGGATCGATTGACAAATTCTAACCCCGCCCCCGATTCCCCCCCCATTCGTCTCAACAGACAAGGACCTCAAGAGCATCAAGAAGCAGATGATCAAGATCATCAACAAGGACTACCCCTTGCGCCGCGAGGAGGTCACGCGCGAGGAGGCTCGCACGCGCATCGAGGCACTCAACGAGCCGTACAAGCTCGAGATCCTCGACGCCATCAAGACGGAACCAATCACAATCTACCACATCGGCGACGAGTGGTGGGACCTCTGCGCCGGACCGCACGTCGAGTCCACCAAGAAAATCCACCCCAAAGCCATCGACCTCGAGTCCGTCGCGGGCGCCTACTGGAGGGGAGACGAGAAGCGGCCGATGCTCCAGCGCATCTACGGCACAGCCTGGGGTTCACCCGAGGAGCTCAAGGCGTACAACGAGTTCAAGGCTGAAGCCGCCAGGCGCGACCACAGGAAGATCGGCAAGGACCTTAACCTGTTCTCCATCCAGCAAGAAGAAGTGGGCGGCGGTCTCGTGTTCTGGCACCCCAAAGGTGCCATCATGAGGGACATGATTGAGAGGTTCTGGAAAGATATCCACCTCGAGCGCGGCTACGACTTGCTCTACACCCCGCACGTCGGCAAGGCTGATCTCTGGAAGACCTCCGGCCACTCCGACTTTTACGCCGAGAACATGTACAAGCCCATCGACGTGGAGGACGAGACGTACCAGCTCAAGCCCATGAACTGCCCCTTCCACGTCGCCGTGTACAAGGATGGCTACTTCTCCTACCGCGACCTTCCCATCCGCTGGGCGGAGATGGGGACCGTGTACAGGTACGAGCGGAGCGGCACGATGCACGGCCTGTTCCGCGTGCGAGGCTTCACCCAGGACGACGCGCACATATTCTGCCTCCCGCACCAGATCGCCGATGAGATCAAAGGGGTGCTGGACCTGACGGAGGACATCCTGAGCACCTTTGGGTTTACGGAGTTTGAGGTGAACCTCTCCACGCAGCCGGAGAAGTCGGTGGGCGGGCCGGAGATCTGGGACAAGGCCGAGGGCGCGCTGAAGGATGCGCTGGCGCAGAAGGGTTGGGACTACGAGGTTGACGAGGGCGGCGGCGCCTTTTACGGGCCGAAGATTGACATCAAGATCCTCGACGCCATCGGCCGCAAGTGGCAGTGCTCCACCGTGCAGCTCGACTTCAACCTCCCCGAGCGGTTCGACCTCGCGTACATCGACAAGGAGAACGCGAAGCAGAGGCCCATCATGATCCACCGCGCCATCTTCGGATCCCTCGAGCGCTTCTTCGGCATCCTCACCGAGAACTACGCGGGCGCCTTCCCGCTGTGGGTCGCGCCCACGCAGGTGAGGCTCCTGCCGGTGACGGACGCGGTGGACGACTACGTGCAGGAGACCGCGCGTAAGCTCCGCGCCGCGGGCATCAGGTGCGACGTGCAGAGCCAGGAGAGGCTCGCGAAGCTCGTGCGCAACGCGGAGAAGGCTAAGATCCCCGTCATGTGCGTCGTGGGCGAGCAGGAGGCCAAGGATGGCACCCTCGCGGTGAGGACCTACGCCGACGGAGACCAGGGCGTGTTGTCGGTGGACGACGTGTTGTCGCGAGTCTCCGCCGCGAACGCGGGCAAGCTCGAGAAGTTCTAAGAGTTAATCGGTATTATGATAGCGTCATCGTGTTGCGGCATGTTATGTGAGTATATAACTTTCATCTGATGCGATTTCAAGCAGCAACGTAAACGCGGGGTTCGGGTCGAGACGCAAATTTAAAACGTCGCGGCCCGCCAGACGACTCGACGGATGACTCAGTCGGAGAAGTCGCTCGTCTCATCCTCCGACCCGAGCACCAGGGTCCCGCCGCCCTTGCGCAGGTTCCTCTTCTCGATCACCACCGTGGACTTCTTCTGCGCCCGCGGGTTCGCGTCCGATCCCTCGTCGCCGCCCTCGTAGGTGAGCATGTTCTTCGCAGCGAGGCAACATCGGAGGTGCTCCGTCGGGAAGTCGTCGGTGCCCCCGAAGTCGTCGAACCCGACGACGTAGTCGAGCACCTTCTCCTTGGAGATCAAGGCGAGCGTGGGAAGCATCCAGATCTTGAGACGTTCGGTGAGAAACGGCGACTTCTCGGCGTCGATCCGCGCGAATTTGGTCTCGAGGTGCTTCTTGGAGAGGAGGTCGAGGTGCATGTCCATCACCTTGCACGGCCAGTTGTTGCGGTAGAAGTGCACCACCATCTTGTCCTCGCCCTTCATCTCCGCGAAGAACTCCTTCTCGTCCGCGATGTTGCGCAGCTCGCCGTGGCCCTTCGCCAGCCACTCCTTGCGCCTGGTCTGCCCAGCCTTCATCGCCTCGAGGCGCTTCCTCCTTATGTCCTCCAGGTCGTCCGTCGACATGTTGTTCATCTTGTGCAGCTCGTCGTCCAGGGCATCCTCCATCTGTTGCGCCATGCCCATCACCTGCTGCTCCATCATTTGCTGTTGGAGTCACGTGGACGGGTCGGAGAGGGTCAGAGAGGGTCGTAGATCCAACCGAGGCGAAAAGAGGCACGGTCAACCAAAAAAGAGGTGAGACAAGATGGGGGGTCGCGAGGAGGGTTGGTCGCGCGCGCGATGCGCACCTGCATCATCGCGTCCTGCATGATGCCCACTCGTGTATCGCCGTCGCGCTCCTCGGGTGCGATCGGTCGGTCACGACCACCTCAACTTGTGACTCCAGCGTCGAGGTCCGGGCGCCTCTTGCTCTTTTGAAATCCTTCGACACCAGCTCGCGGCTCGCTCCTGTCGATCTCCGTCACGCCAAGGCCCAAGAGTCGCACGTGCGTTCGGGGCGCGATCTGGGTCACTTTGGTAGTCACGGCGCGGTTTTGGCCTCGAGGCAGCCGCACAGGAGACGACAAACGCGAGCGGGTGAGTTCCACATCCCTCACCATCCACCCCGATCCCACCACCGCGCGAGATCGCGCCTCATCTCGCGCGTCGGACCGAACTTTTTTGTACGTTGTACCAAAAGCTCTAGAAGATCGGCCCCGACGCTCCCCTCGATCGACATCGCTGACGCCCACCACGCCACCTGATCACCGCAGCGGCGATGGATCCCACCGCGATGATGAACCCCATGGGATTCGGTCCCGGCATGGTCGGCGGGATGGGCCCCGGCTTCGGCGTGGGCCCCCGCGGCTTCGGCGAGAAGGTGTTCCCCGTGGTTCGCCTGCGCGGCCTGCCATTCAACGCGGGGGAGTTCGACATCCTCGAGTTCTTCCAGGGCCTCGATCCCGTGGACGTGCTGATCGTGCGACGCGATGGGAGGGCCACCGGCGAGGCGTACGTGCTGTTCGCCAACCCCATGCAGATGGACTTCGCGCTGCAGAAGAACCGAGGGCCGATGGGCCGAAGGTACATCGAAGTGTTTCGATCGAAAAAGCAAGATTATTACCACGCCGTCGCCAACGCGGTGAACGAACCGGCGCCGCCGACGGATTTCTACGGCGGCGGCGTCGACGGGATGCAGGGCGCGGCGGCCGTTGCCGGCTTCGGCGTCGGGGGCGCGCCGCCCGTCCCCCACGGCGCACCCGTCGCGGCCAGGCTGCCGCAGGAGCACACGGGCGTGCTCAAGATGCGGGGACTGCCGTTCAGCGCGACCAAGGACGACATCATCACCTTCTACGACGATCCCGCGCTCAGCGTCACCGCGCCGTTGACGCACGACTCCATCCACATCGTCACCTCGCTCGACGGCAGGCCGAGCGGCATGGCCTTCGTGGAGTTCGCGTCGGCTGAGGACGCCAAGGCGGCGATGGTCCGGGACAGACAAACGATGGGGTCGCGGTACGTCGAGCTCTTCCCGTCGTCGCGGGAAGAGGCGACCAGGGCGGCGACGTCGGGGCGGTGAGGGTGACGAGGGTGATTATGTGGATCGAACTGACGACATACGATGTACGCATGAGCGTCCGTGCCCATTGGCGCGGGGACGCTCGGTAGACAGACGGGAGGGATAGCGGGGGTGGGACTTAGCGGGCGGGTCCAACTAGAAAATCCGGTTTGGTTAATGACGACGAGAGGCGACGAACACGTGACGAATCGTTCTCCAAAACGCATGTATGGATTCAAACGAGTGGGCTAATATTAATCAGTAGGGTACACGAGACGCGTATGGGATCCACGCCGTCTCACAACCGTCCCGGCGTCCGCTCTCGTATCGGTCGCTCCGCAGCGCCATTCGGCGTTTTAAAGTGGAGCGTCGTCACGTGAGTGCGAACAAGCCGGGCGGGTGATCGGTGGATCCCTTTCGATGGTTTCCTAGAACGCGCGCTTCTTGAGGGGCTCACCCGCGAGCGCGCGCTTCACGTCGTCCTCCATGCCTTGCTCCAGTGGATCCGCCGGGGAGTACCTCCTGAGCACGCGCCCGTCGCGGCCGACGAGAAATTTGGTGTAGTTCCACGGAATCTCCCCGTCGAAGGGTGCCTGCTTGAGGAAGGAATACACGGGCGCGATCGGGGAGCTGCTCGTGACGTCGTCGATGAGCGGGGCGGTGAGCATGGCGTCGGGATCGTCCTTGAACTCCTCGTAGGACTTCGGATCGATGCCCTTGCATCGCGTCGGTTTATCCTTGACGGCGATCTTGTCCATCACCGGAAACTCAAACCCGAACTTGCGCCACGCGTACGCCCGTTCCTGCTCGCTCGTGCCGGGTGCTTGGCACCCGAACTGGTTCGCCGGGAACGCCACCAGCTCGAACCCTTGGTCGTGGTACTTGTTGTACAGCGACCGGAGGCCCGGGTAGTTGGCGTTCTGCAAAGGTCATTCGGACGCTACGTTGAGGACGACGGTGACGCCGCCCTTGAACGCGGCGAGATCGAAGGGTTTGCCGTACTGGGAGACGGTGTAGTCGTAAAAGGACTCCTTCAGGGGCTCGGCGGCGAGCGCGCGGGCGGCGGGGCTCACGGCGGCGAGAGCGGCGGCGGAGAGCAGCGCCTCGCGTCGGCCCCGGCTGTTCATCTGCGTGGGCACCATTGGGGCGTCTCCGTCGTCGCAGGGGCACGCCGCGCGGGTCACGCGGGCGACGCGCGCGGCGGGGTGGACCCGGCGCGGCGCGACGCCGATACGCTTAGTCCCCACCACGGACGCCGTGGACGACATCAGAGCGGACGACATCGCTCCCGAGTGTGGTCGGAGAGACAGCTGTGGGGCCCCGAAGCCCACGTGGCAGCTTTATCCGAGATCCGGGAACCTGGGCGGCCGTGAGGGGTCCAAGATTCTGTGCGACGTTTCCGTGACACTCTCGCAGGCGCGTGGCCACACCGGCAACATGTCGGCCCCAGCCGGTGCCGTCGGCGTGATGCCGTCGGCGCGATTAGACGTCTCGTGCACGCGCGGCGCGCGCGTGCCCCGAGGGATCCGCGGAGGGTTCGTGTCACCAACGGGAATTTCGAGTCGGCCGCGCGCGAATTCTTCCTCCGCGACGCGGCGACACCGACGCGGTCTCGTGGTGGTCAACTACCACGGCGACAGGCAGCAGTACAGCGGCAAGGACAAGGACTACGGCGCGGCGGATGCGCCGTGGAAGAAGAAGGTCAAGTGGAGGCTCGACGACGAGGAAGACGAGGAGAACCAGCGACGCGGCGTCGGGTCGAACGGCTGGAAGCCCCCGCCTCCGCCCGTGGACACCAACCAGGGCTCCACCATGAACTTCGTCAAGCCCAAGCGCGCCGCGGACAAGCCCTACACGCCCCCGCCCAAGCCGCCCGGGAGCACCTACGAGTCCCCGCCCAAGCCGACCGTCAACGCGTGGGAGGTTGCCTCGCAGATCGGCCGGCACGGCGTTCGGCCGTCGTGGCTCGACGAAACGTCCCTCCGCCTGCTCAAAAACGCGGGGGTTGAACTGCGACAGGCGGATTTCGACGAGATGGAGGCCCGGGCGGACGAGTATCACATGGAGGAAGCCGCGCGCAACGAGGCGCGATTGAACTCGTCGAAGGAGGCGTCCTTCTCATGGGACGACGGTAGTAGCTCATCATCCACCACTAGCTCGAGCGGCTCATCGGACCGCCCGTATCGCGTCACCGACGAGTTTCCCCTGAACGGCGCCCAGGTTGCCGACTCTGACGAGACCTACGCGGAGTGGGTCAAATCCTTCTCGTTCCAGGTGGCCGTCAGGCTGCGCGCGCACGGGGTCCACCCCAGCGCCCTCGACGAGAGCGCGCGGTACGTCCTGGAGATGGCGGGGGTATCGCCGGACTGGGTGGAGTACTACTACGCCACCCAGGACGCGCAGGAAACCGACGTCGAGTTTGGTAATAGTACTTCTTCATCCTCTTACTCGGCCGATGACTCGTGGGAACGGTGGGATCAACGCGCGACCGACCGATCCTCCTGGGCCACCGCGGACCTGGAGCGAGATAGGGCGGACACGCAAGGCACGCGCGCGTCGGCGAGTGAGAACGAACGCGTCGTCATGGCCTCGATACAACCCTCTCAGTTTGACACCCGCTCGCCGGCTCGGGTAGACGGCATGACCGTGCTGGACGAGTACCCGTCCGACTTTGGCCTTCTCGAAGTCATGCGCGTAGACGACGACCACGCCGATGATACGTTCGCGGGAGCCACGCTGCTGATGCGCGCGTCCAATCGCAACGCGGTGCTGTCGGAGTACCGACCGGGAAATTCGCCAGCCACCGGCGGCATATTCGACCTCTTCGCGATGCTCCCGCCGCTTCTCGTGGGGCAGCCGGGGTGGCACCCGATCGGTATTCTGGGTCTCGGCGCGGGGACGTGCGCCAGGGAGCTTGCGCTGTTCTACCCGGATGAGACCAGGCGCATGGTCGGGTGGGAGCTGGACCCCAGCATACTTCACTTGGGTCGCAAATGGTTCGGCATGGACGAGCTGGAGCGAAGCGGCCGGCTCACCGCGCAGTGCGGCGACGCGTTCGAGGAGCTCAGGCGCGTGAATCAGGGCGGCGGGAAATGCGCGGGGATCATCGTGGACGTCTTCGATGAGGACAGCGCCGTTTTACCCCAGCTGACCAGGATGGAGACGTGGGAAGAAATTGCGCAGTCGCTCGCGCCGGGGGGTCGGGTCATAGCCAACCTGAGCACCGGGCGGGGGAAGAGCGCGAACATGCAGGCGGCGGTGGCCGCGGCGGAGGCGGCGATCGTGACGTGCGGCGGCGGGCAAGGGTCGTTGTGGCGCGGGGGTGCGCACGGCATCTGGAACGAGGTGGTGCTGACGGGGCCGCATCCGACCATTCAGTGCTGGGCGGATGGTCACTTGCCGATGCAGCTCGCCGAATACACCGACGCGTGGGTGCCCATCTCCGCACCGACGGGTGCGAAGCAGGGTTGGATGTAGATTCTGTAGAGGTTTAAGATTTGGATTGTAGAGCTAGCTAGCGGGTACTCCCTGGCCTACCCTTGCTAAAGTAAGCTTTCTTCCCGCTCGACTGAGGCGGGCCTTTCTTCCGCTTCTTGCCCGCCGGGGTTTTGAACTGTTTCCCTCGAGGCTTCAGCTTTTGGCCGTGCTTCCCGCCTCGGCCGCCGCCCCTGCCGCCTCGCCCTCCTCGGCCGCGTCCGCCCTTACGCCCGCGACCCCCGCGCCCACCTCCGCCTCGGTCGGAATCATCGGAGCCGTCGGACTCCTCGGACCCTTCCTCGCCCGAGTCCTCTTCGGATGACTCACCCTCCGATTCATCTTCCGATGACGACGACGACGATGACGAGGACGAGGACTCATCTTTCGTCTCACTCTCACGCTGCGGCGTCTTCGCAGCCTTCCGCTTCTTCGTTCCCCTCTCCCTTCCGTCGGGCTTGTCTTGCACCTCCGCGTACGGCTTATTCATGTACTGGGGGAAATCCGCCGAGACTCCCGCGATCGCCCCGGGCTCTGCCGGCGGCTGTCGCCTGCGCGTCACCTTCGGGTCCATGCGGACAATCTTACGCAACAGAAACTCCTTCTTACTCGACACCGGCGCGGTCATGAGCGTAAACGCGTGTTCAAACGAGGATTTGATCTGCCTCACGCCGTACGAGTTTCTACCCAGGTCGTTCGTCGGGTCCTGGGGATCCTCGATGGCCAGTAAGAACGGTCGCCCGGGATCTTTCCAGGTCTTATCCTTCTTGGCGAAGAAAGCGCCGCCGCCGCGACACGACACCCCAACCTCCTCCATGTTGAGCCTACGCCCGTAGAGCTCGAAAAAGTCTATGAGAAGGGCGCCGAGGCAGCCCTCCGCGGCGGCCTGCCCGCCCCCGTCGCCGGCCCACGAGTACGCCGTCTCCTTCGAGTCATGCAGCTGCAGGTGCGCCATCACCATGCACAGCAGCGCGTAGGATCCAACCCCGCCGGTGTACACCTCGTTCAACGCTCGCTGCTGCAGGAAAGCCTTGAGCACCGTGGTGAGCGGCCTGAGCGCGGGGAACCTGCGCATGTTCGCGCGGACAATCTCCGCCGACGCCGGTCCGTTCGCGACATCGAACGAGACGTCGAATTGGAACCCGCTCGGCCGCTCCTCGAACTTGACGATGGGCACCCTCGCCTTGGCGATGAGCTGGATCTTCCTCGCCATTCCCTTGCGCGACAACGACAGCGCCAGCGCCTTGAGGCACGTCGCCGGGGACTTGCACCCGCTGCCTAAGATGACGGCGTCTATGTCGGAGTTTGGCAGGTACATGCCGGTGGCGAACGACCCGTGCACCTCGAACCGCGCGCCGGGCCAGATGGACGCCACCGCCTCTCGCACCCGCTCCACAGCCGCGGATCGCGCGGCGGATTCCGCGTCGGTGGGCTCGAGGTACCGGCAAAAGTCCACAATCTCGTGGTGCAGGCGGATCAGCGGTGACTTCACACGCGCCAGCCTGTCCGCGGTACCCGCGGGGCACCACCGCGGGTCGGCGTTTGGATCCTCGTCGCCAGCCGCCCAGGCGTCGTGCAGATCCCCATCCCCATCCGCGCCCGCGTCCTCGTCCTCGTCCTCGGCGGGGATGTTCACCAGCGGCGCCTCGTGGATGGCATCCTCGGGGAGGTCGGGATCGTCGTCGAAGTCGATGAAGTCGTCGCCGAGGCCGGTGTCGGTGACTGGCAGGATCGCCTGTCGCGTCGCGCCGCCGCCGATGCGGACGCCGGACGCGTCTCCGTCGTCGTCGTTCAAGTTCGACCCGCTAGGGTTACCTCCGTCGACCGCGGTCGCCGCCGTCGGGGCCGCGGGCTGGACGCCGCCGAGGCCGAGGCCGAGGCCGAGGGTAGGGAGTCCGAGGCCGAGGCCGCCGGCGAGGGGCCGGTACGTGATGGCCGGTTCCCTCTTCGAGTCCTTGGGCATCTCGATGTACTTTTCTAACCTTTTCCTATAAAGTGGGCGCCTTTCCTCAGCTGTCGCTGGAGGGCGGCGTGCGGGGCGCCTTGGGTTTCCGGCCCTTCCTCCTATCCCTGAACCAGCGGAAGATCAGACCGCCGATGACGAACGCCTGCAGGATCAGCTGCGCGTTGTTTGCCTGCTTCTGCCTCCTGAGCTCATCCTGGAACTCCTCGATGTCCTCGACCGTGACGGGCGGCGGCGGCGGCGACGCGAGCTTGGCGGTCTGCCCCGGTGTGGTTGCGTCGGCGCTGGCGGAGAGGCTGAGGACGGGAGGACCCTTGGGTTTCTTTCCCATCTAAATGCGAAACCGTGTCCTACGGGGTCTGCCGACGCTCCGGCGTGTGAGAACGTCAGCGCGACGTTGGGTGCATCTCACAACCGCCAAACGACGGACAATTTTTGAGCTGGCACCGCATCGATTTTGAACCAGCCCTCCGACGAGGGTTTGCTCACAACCGGGCGTGCGGTGGCACCCCACATCGGGAGCGTCAGTCGCATAGGCGCAGCGACCCGTCGCATCGACCCGACGCCGCGATCCGTCGTCCAAGGCGCCGTCGATCGTCCAGCAGCGCGTCTCCAGGCGGAGAGCCCTCGCCACTTAATAAATCGCGGCTGGGAAGACAAGATACTTCCCGCCCTCCCGATCGTCGTCTTGGCCTTCTTGAGCGCTCGATCCGTGGCTATCGATCGCCATGGTGGCCCCTTCTGACATGGACGATGAGACCGAGAGGCTGATCAGGCAGCTGCAGCAGCAGGACGCCGCCGAGTACAACCGCTCGCGCGGCCTCGGCGCCCGCGAGCGCAAGGCGCCGGAGGTTTACGTGCCCCCACCCCCGGGCGTGGGCACGCTGCTCAAGAGCGACAAGCCGCCGGAGTCCGCCAGGGACGAGGGGCGGCGGGAGAAGCGCGCGCGGGACCAGCGGGACACGCGCGCGAGCACCCCCGCGAAGAGCGGCGGCAGCACCAAGTCCGCCACGCAGTCGGCGGAGAAGCCCTCCGGCGGGAGGGTGTCCAAATCTGCCGAACCGCCCCAGTCAGGCGGCCGAAGCTCGCGCTCCCGCGACGCCTCCGCCTCCACCAAGCCCCCGCTCGAGGGTTACGTCCTCCACCAGGAGGATGTCTGGAAGAAGGTAACCCCGAGGCCCGGCGGCGGCGACCACTGCGACATCATCTACAAGCGCTTCGACCCGACCACCCGCGAGGAGCAACCCTTCCACGATTGCAATCGAGTCGGCGAGTACGTCAAAGGGGAGAACATGAAGTCGCTGCGATCCGTGAGCGCCGTGAACAGGTACCTGGAGCGCAGGAACAAGGCCAAGGCAAAGGCGGACAGGACCAAGACCGAGAAGGCGCCGAAGAGCGCAGAGAAGGCGCCGAAGAGCGCCGAGAAGCCGCCTTCTCGGCGGGAGGCGTCGGCGCGGTCTTCGGAGGAGCGCGGAAACGCGACCGGGATGCCGCCGCCGCCCGCGCGTGGATCGCGGAGCCGACCCGCGCGCGGTGACCCACCAATCACCCACACGCCGAGCAAGGCACCGGCGAGCAAGGACGCGTCCCCAGTCGCGGTGTCCGCGGAGAAGGCGAAAGGCGGGCGAGCGGCGAGAAGCGCCGCTCGCGGCGAAGCAGCCGCCGCCGCTAGCGTGAAGGCGGAGGCTGAGGCGGAGGCTACCGCGCTCTCGCTGAGCGCCGGCGTGGACGCGCAGGCTGCGAAGGCGATGGCGAGGTACGCGCTCGAACGCATGGGCCGAGATATCCGCGGCGTGGCTGAGCAGATTGAGCGGGAGCGGGCGCTCGCGCCGGGTGGTGAGGTCCCAGAGCTCATGCCGGGCGGGACCTACCGGCTGGTCTGCGACCGGTGCGCTAACAGCATCGCCGACTGCTTCAGGCACTGCGACGGGTGCGAGAACGACTTCTGCCTCGAGTGCTGCGCCGATGTGCGGTCAACTAACGGCACCGCGTGCCCGCACTGCGTGGAGAAGGCGAAGACAGACGCCGCGGCGGCGAAGGCGAAGGCTGACTCGATGACGCTCAAGGTTCGGAGCTTCAGCGTCACCACGAAGCGTTCGCTGGACGCCGCGCGCGCCATGCCGGATCCGCTGGCCGACCTCGCCGCGCTCGTCGACGAGTACGGCGAGGGCAAGGTCCGCCCCGAGGAGGATGCCAAGCCGTGCGCTCGATGCGCCACCGCCGCTAACGCGTCAAGCCGGTCCAAGCGATCGTCAACCGCCGCCGCGAGCGTCGCGGGCGGCGACGCCGCGATCCGCACGATGTCCACGCCCGGCGACGCGTGCCCTGTGTGGGCGCCGAGGTACGCGGACGTGGACCCGAGGCGGTGCGGCGCGGACGCGGCGGCCACCGCGTTGACGCACTTTCAGAAGCATTGGCGCCGAGGCGATCCGGTGGTTGTCCGCGGGGTTGAAGGAGAGCGGGTCGGGTGCTGGACTCCGGCGGCGGTGACCGCGGCCATCACGGATCGTAGCGTGGACGTCATCGACTGCGCGAGCGGTGAGCGTAAGAGCGTGGGCGTGGAGGCGTTCTTCCAGGGTTTCAACGCGCCGGGTGATGAGATGCTCAAGGTTAAGGATTGGCCCTCCGAGGATGACTTCAAGCAGAAGCTCCCGCGGCATTACGCCGACTTCGTGCGCATGTTACCGTTCCAGCCGTACACCAACCCCGTGGACGGCCCGCTGAATTTATCGTGCAGGCTGCCGAAGGAGTGGGTCCCGCCCGACCTGGGCCCCAAGTCGTACGTCGCCTACGGCCGCGAGGCACAGCGGGGCATGGGGGACTCGGTGACCCGGCTCCACCAGGATATGTCCGACGCCGTCAACGTTCTTTTACACGTGGAGCCCCGGGGTCCGGCCGGTGACGTCCCCGTCGAGGGCGCGAGGTGGGATATCTTCCGCAGGCAGGATTTCGCGACGCTGCAGACGTGGCTCGTCGGCAAGGTGGGCGAGGGTTCTAC
>Ga0206682_10003928_pt1 | contig 12385 bp, 9 predicted proteins | sample M240m12015metaG_FD_155444 | JGI IMG/M metagenome (GOLD analysis project Ga0206682, IMG submission 155444) | Ammonia-oxidizing marine archaeal communities from Monterey Bay, California, United States - M2 40m 12015 | ecosystem: Environmental > Aquatic > Marine > Intertidal zone | place: USA... | reverse complement strand
CGAGCTTCCTTTTCTCCTCCTCGAGCCTCGCCTTCTCCGCTTCCGCCGTCTCCTTGGCCTTCTGCTCGCCCTTGCCCTTCTCGATCGCTTTCTTCAGCTTCTTCGCGTTCCACTCGGCTTTCTCCTCGGCGGCGCGGCGCACCTCCGCGGCGGTCGCCGCGTCCGCCTCGAGGGCTTCGAGTTTGGAACGCAACGCGTCGCACTCCTTCGCCGACGTCTCCGCGCGTGCCGCGGCTTCCGATGCGTCGCTCCGAGCCGCGGCGAGTGCGGCGACGGTTTCCGGCGAATCTCGCGAAGCGTCGGTTTCGGCGAGACGCTTCTTCTCCGCCTGCGCGGTTTCTGCCGCCTCCATCTGCATGGTGAGCGCGGCGCGCATGGACTCCAGGGTCATGTCCGCCTCCTCCTTCTGTTGCTTCGCGATCGCCTCCACCTTCGCCGACGCTTTCTGAACGGCCGACATCTCCGCGGCGAGCTCGGCGTGCCGCGCCGCCGCCGTCGCGCGCTCGCGCTCGAGCGTGCGCGCGAGCTCGTCAATCTGGCCGTGTGCCTTCTCCAACTGCGCCTCGAGCTTCGCGGTCTTCGCGGTCGCGCGCTCCGTCTGGGACGTCGATGCCGTCAGCGACGCCTTCTCTTCACGCTCGGCGTCCAGCAGGTTCATGACGTCCTGCAATTTCTGCGTGAACCGCACGAGCTCGGCGTCCTTCGCCTCGACGAGCTCGCGTTCCCTCTCCACCTTCTTCTTCGTCGCTTTGATCTTTCGCTTCAGCGTCTCCTCCTGCTCCGCAGCCTTTTCCTTGGCCTCGCGCGTCGCCTGCTTCGCCTCCTTCACGGCTGCCTCCGCCACGTCGAGCTTGCGCTCGAATTCAGCCTCGGACGCGAACGCATTGCGCGTCTGCTTCTCGTTAACAGCCTTGAGATGCGCAATCTCTTTGTCGCGCTTCGCGAGTTGCGCTTCCAAATCGCTCATCTCGACCGCCGGCGTCGACCGGCCGCCGCCGTCCAACCTCGCCTGGTGTCGTCCCGAGCCCCCGCGCGTGCCCGCGAACGACGCCGCCTCGACGGGCGGATCGACACCCGTCGACCCGCGCGCCCGCGCCCTGCACTGTGCTGAGCGAGAAGAAGCCGCGGGCAATTCCTCGAAACCACAGGCCCCGCCCTGTCGGCGTGTCGGGTCGTCCTACGTTGCGAATAACTGTAATACAGTTCGGTCGGCGGTGCGCCCCCCTCCTCAGACCTTCGACACGCCCTTCGATGCCCTCCGCGGGTTCGGCTCCCGCGCCTTCAGCCGCGGGCGATGCCGCCGAGGCCGCGCGCGTCGCCGCGGCGAAGGCGGCGGAGGACGAGATGGAGCGTGCGGCGTTTCTGAAGATCGTGCGCGCGATGCGCGGGTACGCGGTCGATGCCGCCGACGAAGTGCGGCGCTGGGAGCACAACTTCTCCCGGCTCCCGCCCGCGCACCAGTCGCTCCTGCAGCACCACATTGAAAAACACATGCAGGCGTACGCGTGCGTCCGCGCGAACGAGGCGTTCTTCACCGAGCTGCTCGTCTCCTTCTCCGGGGACGACGTCCCCCCGCACCTGCGCGTCCCCGACGCCGCGCGCGATCCCGAGGCGCACGCGCCGGTGACCCCCGGCGACGCCGAGAAGGTGCGGTACATCCTGAAGAACCTGGCGCGGGACTGGTCCGCGGAGGCGGCGGAGGAGCGCGCGCAGAGCCACGGCCCGATCTTGCGGGAACTCGAGGAGCGGCTGTACGTCCCGACCGATCCCAACGCCGAGGGGCGGTACCCGCCGCGCGTGATGGTCCCCGGCGCCGGGCTCGGGCGGCTCGTCCTGGAGTGCGCGCGGCGCGGGTTCGAGGCGGAGGGCAACGAACACAGCTACTACATGCTGTTGACGTCGAGTTTCATCCTGAACCACTGCGTGACGGCCGGGCAGTTCTCCATTCACCCCTGGATGCACAGCAACAATAACCACACGTCCGACGCGAACCAGATGCGCGCCGTGCCCATCCCGGACGCGCCTGCGAGCGACGTCATGGCGAAGGGACGATTAAAAGACGGCGGCGCCATGTCCATGTGTGCGGGGGACTTCGTGGAGGTGTACGGCGCGCCCGAGCAGACGAACCAGTGGGACGCCGTGGCGACGTGCTTCTTCATCGACACCGCGCACAACGTGGTGGAGTATTTAGAGATCATCGCGAACTGCCTGAAGCCGGGCGGCGTGTGGGTCAACTTCGGGCCTTTGCTGTTCCACTGGGCGGATGCGCGCGCGTACCTCGAGAACGACGAGCTCTCGGTGGAGATGTCGCTGGCGGACGTCGAGCGCGTCGCCGAGAGCGTTGGGCTACGAATCGTCAAGCGGGAAATGCGGGACAGCCTGTACACCGCGGACAAAAAGTCCATGTGCCAGACGGTCTACAGGTGCGCGCTGCTGGTGGCGGTCAGGGCGGAGAAGACGTGAGACGGAGACGTACATATCAGACGTATTACTACGCGCGTACGACGCGACGCGTCGCGGACGAATAGCCACCTTCGAAGTCGTGACGCGGTTGTTAACTTTTCCTCGGAAGGTCTGACGACAACGACGACGACCGCGCGGGCGCCCGCGCGACATTTCCGCGCGCCCCGCACCGGACGCTCCGATCGCACGCGATGTCCTCCCCCGCCCCCGCCCTCGGCGCGCTCGCCGGCGCTTCTGAGTCGCTTAAACAGTTCCGGCGTTCGCTGGTCGCCGGGACGGAGGCTTTGCTCGGAGGGCTCGTGGTCCACCTTCTGAGCCAAACCAGACGCTTCCTCGCGCTGCTCGTGGCTTCCGCCGCCGCGGAGGCTGTGCTATTCCTGCTGTGGGTCATCGCGCTGCTCCCCTTCTGGAGCCGCGACAACTCACGCGAAAGCCTGCGTTTCGAGGCGGTCGCGCACGCCGTCGCCGCGGCAGTCGTCGCGGCGCAGATCTTCGTCTCGCGCGAGGACGTCCTGCGCTCGTTCGGGGGCGACCTCGGGCCGCCCTCAATCGTCCGAGCGGCGTTCGGCTGCGTTTTGCTCTTGTGGGCGGCGCGGCGGAGACCCGCGGCGGTCCCCGTGGGCGCGTTCGGCGCGGCGCTCATCGCCAACCACGGCATCTCGTGGTTCGGATGCTTCGTGCTCAGCGCGTGCTACCAGCTGTGGAGCGGCTTGCCCAGACGCGGAGACTCGGCGGAGACGGAGGAGGTCGCGCGAGTCGTAACGGAGGCGCTCCGCAAAGTCGGCGGCGACGCGGGGCCGAGCGGTTTGCGGAGGCGCCAAAAGCTGAGCATCCCCTTCGCGTCCACCTCCTCGCCTTCCTCGAAACAGCCGAAGGACGCGTCCGCGCACGCGCCCGTCGTCGAGCGCGCGTTCGTGGATTCCTTCGAGGAAGACGCCGTGCCCGGAAAGTGAGGGCGTCGAACACCAGAGAGAGACGAACGAACCGAATCGAAAAAGACTACGAGTCGTCTCCGTCCCCCTCGAAAAAGAACCACCCCTTCCCGAACGCGCGGCGCGCGAGCGCCGAGACGCGCGGCGCGACGCAGAGCGCCACGAGCGCCGCCACGAGCGACAGGATCGCCGGCTGCGCTATGACATGACCGAGCACATTTCCAAGCGACAGAGGCTTCGAAGCCTGCTTCGAAACGGCGGTCGATCCCGGCTGTTCGATCCCGGCGCCGGGATTTATCTCGAGCGCGGCGCGGCACGCCGCCGCCAGCGCGGCGTCGGCGCGTTCTCTGAGCTCGCCCACCTTCCTGCGCCTCGCCTCCGCCTCCGCGGCGTCCGCCACGCGCACGTCCGCGAAGGTGATCTTGAACCCGCGCGCCTTGCAGAAGCGCTGCACGACCCTGAACTTCTCAAGCACGCGCATGACGCGCGCGTCGCCGGTAAAGCGCGCGACGGCGTTGAAATCCCTCACCACGGCGTCCACGGCGTCGCGCACGTAGCTCAGCGCCATGTCGTTCTGGAACTCGTCGTCGTCGACGAGCTTCTGCAGGAAATCGCGTTTCTCAACCTCGCGCACGAGCGCGTCCCTTACTTCCAGCGATCGCAACGCCTGTTGTGGAACCCCGGATCCCGGCGCGGACCGTCTCTCGACCGGCGTCGCCGCCCACCCGCGCGCCGTTCGTAGCCGCGCGTCGGCGGAGAGCGCCGCGAAGCCGGAGACGGAAAAGCCGGAAACGCCGGAAACGCCGGAAACGCCGGAAACGCCGGAAACGCCGTCGTTCGTCGCGTTCGGCGCTGGTTTCGAAGCATCCGAAGCATCCGCGGAACGCTTCGTCCCGGCTTCTCCCGCGGCCAACACGGCGTCGACGTCCACGCCCTTGTCCTGGAGCCACGCGAGCGTGTCCTCGGCGCCGAACGCGGCGGCGGCGACGACGAGCGACCACCCGCCGGGCCCCGCCGTCGTCGTCTCTAAAACTTCCACGCGCGTCTTTTTTTTGGTTCGCGACGCGTCGTCTCTAGAGCCCTTCTCCCGAGGCGCATCCGTCTGTCTGCCAGCCTCGTGTTCCAGCAGCAGGTCCGCGAGGTCGAACCTGCGCCGCACCAGGAGCGCCTCGCCCAGCGGCGTGAGTCCCGCTTTGTTTCGCGCGCGCGCATCCGCGCCGGCGTCGAGCAACGCGGCGATCGTCTCGGCGTCAGCCATGCGCGCCGCGAGGGTCAGCGGCGTGTCGTCGAGGTGGTCCGGCGGGTCCACCCACGTGCCCGGGCGGGACGCGAGCGCGCGCACCACCCGCGCGCGGCCGTGCATCGCCGCGAAGTGCAGAGGTGCGCGCCCGAGCGCGTCGTCGTCGTTCGCGTCGACCCCGTGCGAACACAGGAGCTCCACCACGTCCGCGTGCCCCCGCGCGGCCGCGAACGTCATCGGCCGAACGCCCGCCTTGTCCGTCGCCTCGAACGTGGCGCCACCCGCGATGAGCGCCGCGACGTCATCGGTGAGGCCCAGGTCGCACGCGGTAAGAAGCGCGTCCGCGCGTCGGCGCTCGAGCTCAGCCTCGGCGCGGCGCGCCTCCATCGCCGCGGTCCGTGTCGACGCTCGAGTGCCCGCGCCACGCGCTCTGGCGCTCCAGCGCGGCGCGCCGGTTTCTCGACCCGAACGAAACTTCCCCGGGCGATGTGCCGCGCGCGCTCGAGTTTCGGCACGCAACTGAGGAACGAATACGCATCACCGAATCGCTCAGTCACAACTCTGGGCACACCCCGAGGCTCCGGGTCCGGGTCATTTCTGGCCGCTCGATCGAGCGCGCGTCCGCGTCGAGCAGCGCGCGCGTCGCCGTTCCGTCCGGGGGAGGGGCCGCGTCGGTCGTGAGGCGGTGACGATCGCGATCCGAGGAAAAAGCGCGTGGGTTCCCGCCGACTTTGATATTTCCCGTGTATCGCCGAGATGGCCACGGACGACCACATGAAGGTCACCGCCGTGGGCCTCCCGTCCGGCGCGCTGAGCGCGACGTTCGGGAGGTACGAGCTGGAGAACGGGCAGCACATCGAGGACGTCGTGCTGGGGTACTCCACGTACGGCACGCTGAACGAGGTATGTCTTCCGATCGACGACGCACTTTCCCCCCCCGGAAACGCCCGCTTCGTCGCGCGCGATTTTCCGTCCCGCTCGACGTCTCATCCGCGCGCCGCGCCGCGTTCTCCGTCTCCGTCGAAACGCGCTGACCCCCCGCGCCTTCGCGACGACCGCAGACTGGCGACAACGCCGTGATCGTGGGGCACTCGCTGACATCGAACAGCAACGTCGCCGAGTGGTGGAGCGAGCTGATGGGCGAGGGCGACGGCGAGTTCGCGCTCGACGTCGCCGGCGAGTTCGTGGTGTGCGTCAACTACCTGGCGTCCCCGTACGGCAGCTCCTCGCCGGTGACCCCCGACCCCGCGAAGGGCAACGGCGAGTCGTACGCCGCGGACTTCCCGACGCCCGTGACGGTGCGCGACAACGTGCGCCTGCAGCGTCTGCTGCTCGAGCGCCTCGGCGTGAAGCATCTGCGGATGGCCATCGGCGGGTCGATGGGCTCGATGCTGGCGCTGGAGTGGGCGGCGACGTTCCCCGACTTCGTCACCGAGCTGGTACTCATCGCGGGCTGCGGCCGGCACACGGACTGGGCCATCGGCATCGGCGAGGCGCAGAGGTTCAGCATCATGGCGGACGCCAAGTTCAAGGGCGGGCAGTACGACCCGGCGGACCCGCCGCGCGCCGGCCTCGCCACCAGCCGCATGATGGCGATGCTGTCGTATCGCGCGCCGAAATCGGTGGACGAGCGCTTCGCCCGGGGCGTCATGGAGAACGCGAATCCGTCGAGCGCCGCGGTTTCGGAGAGCGTCGATGACTTGGATACCACCGCCAATGCAGACGTCGAACGAACGCTCACAAAGACGGGCGTCGAAGGGCATATCGGCGGGACGCTCGTCGGGGCGGGACGATCGACGGCGATGCGCAAGCCGTCGAGCCACGGCGACATCGGCCTCGCCGCGCACGCGAACGAGAGCGCGAGCGAGACGCTCCCGTACTTCGCGGTGGAGTCGTACCTGCAGTACCAGGGCAAGAAGTTCATCCAGCGCTTCGACGCCAACTGCTACATCCAGCTCACGTACACGCTGGACTCTCACGACGTCGCGCGGGGCCGGGGCGCGTACGAGGACGTGCTGCGGCGCCTGACGCACCGCGCGCTCGTCGTCGGCATCACCAGCGACGTGCTGTATCCGTTTTCGCTGCAGTCCGAGCTGGCGGACCTGATGCCGAACGCGGAGATGTACGCCATCGACTCGCCGCACGGCCACGACGCGTTCTTGATCGAGATCAAGGAGCTGAACAAGGCCATCGCGCGGTTCAGGCGGGGCGAGCGCGCGGACCCGGACGCGGCGAAGATCGCGGCGAGGTTTCCCGGGCCGCGGGGGGACGTCGACGCGGAGAAGCGCGGCGCGATGCGTCGATCCGATTTCGGAAACGCCGACGAAGAGCGAAGTGAAGAGATGAGGTCATCATCTCTCGATTCGCATCTCGAAACGCGCTTACATGACGGGGAGCTCCGCGGCGCCGTGCGCGCGCTCGAGCGGGAGCTGGAGAAGAGCCGGGCGCGAGAGGAGATTCACGCGCGCCGCGCCGACGCGTTGTTAGCGGAGGTGGCGAGGTTGCGGGACGCGGCGGAGGCGGCGAAGGCGGACGCGCGCGGCGACGGGGAGGACGGTTCAGGGTCCCTGGCGTCTTCGTTCGGGTACGGGTTGCGGCTGGTGCCCGCGAACCCGCCGCCGAGCTCGCGGCGGTATCAGCCCGTGTACGGCGAGGTGAAGTCGCCCGCGGACGGCGCGGACACGCACATCGCCGCGCTCGGGGCGTTCTAGTAGCGGAGTGGGTAAGACCCGAGAGAAAGTATTTTGGTCTGTGAGCTTTTCGCTCAAAACAGAGCGACCCGAATGTGCGATAGGCCGCTGAGGGTTTTCCGGCTTCGTCCTTCGACTCACTCCGCCGCGCGCCTCGCGACTCGGCGAGGGCTCTCCATAGCATCATGATGTCGTCGGCGCTGATGTCCGGCGCGGCGGTCGCCGCGCGCGCGCCCGTCCGGCTTCGGGGCCCCGCGCCCAGCTCGTCCGCTCGGCATCACCGTTGCCCTAATATCGACTCGCCGCATGGCCGCCCTCGGAGGGACGTGAGACGCGCGCTGGTCCGCGCGTCCGCCTCCGCCGTGGACGCGCAGCAGGCGGAGTACGCTTCTTGGCGCGAGTCGAAGAGCATCAAGTCCCCGAATGTGGAGGTGGCGTACTTCGGGGACGTGGACGACGAGGTGATGCGGTACCGAGGCGTCAAGGCCACCTCGGCCGTCAACGCCGGGGATGTGCTCGTGGAGCTGCCTCGCGAGTCGTGCCTGGTCCTCATGGACGACGCCGAGCTCCCATTCCCCGAATTTTGCACGAACGAGCTGTGGGCGAAGCTCACGGAACAGAACAAGTGGGCCGTGAAGGTGGCCCTGAACCTGCTGCACGAGCGGAGCCTGGGCGAGGCATCGCCGTTCCGCGTGTACATCGACCAGCTCCCGAAACAGTTCGACCTTCTGAGCCAGTGGAGCGACGACGAGCTGCGCTTGCTGCAGTACCCCGCGGCGGCGCGCGCCGCGGAGGGCCAGAGGAAGGAGGACGACGCCGCGTTCGAGCTGGTGCGGAAACACTCGCCCGCGACGTTACAGAACCCCGCGGTGACGAAGGAGAGCCTGGTGTGGGCGCTGAACATGGTGCGGAGCCGCGTGTTCTCCGGGCGCCTCTCCGACAACGCGCAGACGAAGAAGAACCTGCTCCCTAAGGCTCTCGCCGCCGGCACCGCCTTCGCGGCGTTCCTGACGTCGCAGACGCAGGAGGGGCGGTGGCTCGCGGTGTTCGCCATGCTCGCGCTGGTTGTGTTCGACAAGGAGCCCGAGCCGGGCGAGGAGGGCGGCGCGAAGCTGGCGTACGTGCTCATGCCTCTGATCGACGCGTTCAACCACGCCAGCCTCCCGACCAAGACGGAGTTTGAGTTTTCCGCCGCGGCGTTCCGCCTGCGCTCGCCGACGCGGGTAAAGGAAAACGAGGAGGTCTTCATCAGCTACGGCGCGCTCGGGAACGACGAGCTGCTCGTGCGCTACGGGTTCGTCGCTCTCGACGAGAGCGCCGTGGAGCACGACACGTACGTGTACCAGGGTCTCGCGGCCTGGCTGGACGCCAACCACGAGCCGTGCCGCCGCGCGAAGGGCGCGGATGGAGCTCGAACAAAACAAATCAGAGACGCGCGCCTGGAGACGTACGTCAGCCAGGGCGTGTTCCGGGGCGACGGGACCGCGGACGCGAACCTGGAGTGGGCGCTGCGGTGCGCGCTGGCGACGCCGGAGGAGTGGGCCAAGGCGGGCGGGACCTGCGACGGGTTCAAGCTGGGAGGGGGGGCGCCGGAGAAACGCGCGCGGGAGGCGCTCGCCGCCGCGTGTGCGGCGCGCCTGGCGGAGATGGAAACCTCCGTCGCCGAGGACGAGGCGACGCTCGCCGGCGGCGACGTCCAGGATCGCGCGCGCGTCGCCGTGCAGTACCGCCTGGCGAAGAAGCGGATCCTGAGCCGGGCGGTGCAGAAGTACGCGTAGACCATCTACGAGTATTACGAGTAGTACTCTACGTATTATTATCTTATTGAAGGTAGCCTAGAGCTCTAGTCTGCATACCACGTAATAGCGCGTACGTATACGACGCGCTTCTCGAACGTCTTCTCGAACGCTTCGCCGCCGCCTCCGCCGGTCGAGCGCCGCCGGTGTCGCGTCACAAGGACACCGCCGCGAGCAGGCGCGAGAGCTCATCGTTCTCCGGTGCGGACCGCACGACGCCGCTCGTGCTCTTGCTCAGGATGCCCATGGCCTTCTGGATGATCTCGATCTGAGACTGCGCGTAGCGCGACGAGCGCGGCAGACGGCGCATGGCGTCCAGCCTCTGGTGGAGGCGATCCAGCTTCGCGCCATCGGTGTCGTCGTCGCTCAGGGTGAACCCCGGCGTGCTGTGGCGGCGTTGTCGACGCTTCCACGGCTTTCCGTCACTCGCAGCTACACCCCTCCTCTGGTCACCCACCGCGATGCCCAGGTCGTTATCGTCCGCGCTCGACCGCCGCGCGGGGGGACGCATCGCCGCGACAGCCTTCGCCGTCCGCCGAGCGATGGATCTCTTGTCCTTGTGCCCCCGCCTCCTGCGCAGCGCGTCGCCCACGGACATCTCGTCGCTCGTGTCCAGCGCCGCCTCGATATCCGCGTCGTACGCCGGATGCCCGCTCTCCATCACCCCGCACCACCCTGCCGCGCGCGACGGAGTGGCCGTCGGGGATCGGCCGAAGTTCGTAGTCCTCGAGTTCGAAAAGTGTTCGAAAAGTTCTGTAACACTGACATGACTGATACGACATCGCTACCGGTGCGTCTCTCGCCGCGCCGACGGCGGCGTCGCGGGCACGTTCACGTTGACGCTCGAGTAGCCCCGCAGCACGCCGCGCACCCACTTCAGCAGCGTTTCCAGCGGAACGTAGTCGTCCAGCTCCTCCGTCTCGAGTTCCATCAGGTCGCTCTCCTCGGCGTCCACGTGCAACGTCTCCAGGAACGTCTGGAACGCGAAGCCGTCCGCCGCGTCGCGAGTCAGCGCGGAGGCGTTTCGCACGTTGAACGCCAGGTACACGTCGTGCGCGGTGTCGACGGAGACGTACGCGACGCGCGGACGCGAAACGTGCGCGTGCGCCTTCCCGCCCGGCTCGTTCGCTAGACACATCCTCGAGAACCAATCGAGGTACGGGCGGTACGAGTCGCGCGCTTCGTTCGAGACGCCTTCGTTCTCCGCGCCGTTCTCCGAGCCGTCGAACGCTTTCGACGGCGGTTCGCGCGCTTCTTCGTCTCCGTTCGCGGACGTCCCGTCCCGCTTCGGGCGCAGCACGTCGTCGTGGAGCTGCATGTAGAAGTTGCCGATGAGGTAGTCCTTCCAGTCCTCGCGCACCAGCCCGTGCGTGTACTTGCCCATCTCGTCCGCGAACGCGTGTATGTCCTCGTCGCTGAACCGCCCGTCCTTGTCTCGATCGAGGACCCACAGCGTCGCGATGTGCGGCACCACCACGTCGCCTTCGAACTCGTCGGGCACCTTGAACTTGAGCATCTCGCTCAGGCGCAGGCCGGAGGGCTCGCCCGCGACGCGCTCGCCGCGCACGCGCGAGGCCTCCTCGGAGAGCATGGAGCGCAGGTTGGACGACGCGCCGCCCATCGTGAGGTCGCCGGTGCGCGCGGCGATCTGGTCTTGGTTCGCTCGAAAAGCGCGGACGTAAGAGAGACCGGGAACGATTTCGGTTGACGGTCAAAGAGGCAAAAACGGCTTTTCGTTGCCCGCCGCGAGTCGCTCGAGGCATTCGCCCGGTCGCCACGGAGCAGCATGGCGTCGCGCGAGGACATCGTCGGCCTGACTGATCGAATGCGGCGGCACGACGTGTCGCGACCGCCGCTCGCGCGACGCGTTCCGCAGTTCCGCGACTCCCCACGCGATGACCGAAACGCACGCGCCGGAAACGGCCGACGCCCGGGGAACGACACTGCGCGGTCATCGCTCTCACGCCACCTCGCGACCGACTTCGCCCGGCTCCGCGAGAAGCGCGACCCGCTGTGCGACGTGAAGTACGACGTAAGCATACGCGTGCCTGACTGCATGCCGCCTCCCCCGCCGTCCCCCCCCGTGCTTCGCCGCGCCACGCTCGAGATGCTCGCCACCCCCAAGCGGGTTCCCGAAAAAGAGCAGAGGCGCGCGGCGTCGGCGGCGGCGGCGTCGGCGGCGGCGGCGAAGGCCGAGCACCTCCGCCGGTGGACCTCGCGGCGCCGCGATGAGATGCGCGCTTGGCGCGCGGAGAAGGAAGCCGCGGCACGCGTGACGGCGGCGGAAGAGGCTGCTCTGGCGCGGGAATGCCGGCGGTACGCCAAGGAGGTGAACGCGTTCGTCTTCGCAAAGGCGAGGAAAGAGATGGACGCTTGGCAGTGGCGCCGGACCGAAAAATTCGAGCGCGCCGAGCGAAGAGCCGCCGCGACGTCGTTCGGGAGGCACAGCGTCGTACGTAGCGAACACCTCAACTAGTGCGTGATGCGTCTGAATGCGTGTGGACCAGCACCCGTGACTCATTTGCCTACGTACACGTATCTAAGCGCACTCGAAACCTACTGGGCGGCTTTCTTACTCAAACGCAGGTACGTCATCGCGCCGGCGGCGACGCCGTACGCCGCGAGCACCGCCGCGCCCTCGGCGGTTGTCGGGTCGGGAAGCAGCACGCGGCGCCAGAGCGGCCGCTGCGGCCGCAGCACGACAACTACCCTGTGCCGCACATCGAGACACCTCTGCACGTGTTCCTTGATCATCTCCGGGGTGAGGCTGCTCATGAGCTCCCTGCGCGTCTTTTCCGACAGCGCGAACACCGCGTCCAGGTCGCCGTCCAGCAGCTCGCGCAGGCGCGAGTTGTGCACCGCTTCGTAGTAGTCGCGCCAGTACGCGTTTTCCTGCTCGCGCACTTCCAGCGCGCGCGTCTCCACCTCCACCGCGGTGGCCACCTCCTCCGCCGAGGGCCCGTCGCGCCGCAGGGCCGTGATGTCCTCCAGCGCGAGCCTCGCGAGCCGTTTGCCGGCGGCGGGGTCGCAGGAGAAGTTGACCATGACGTCCCCGCGGAACGCCGCGCCGCGCGCCAGCGGGTCCTCGAAGGCGAAGGACGCCGACGCCGCGCACGTGTAGATCTCGCCAAACTTGAACCGCAGCAGCGCCAACAGCCGCCGCTCGATGATGGACGAGGTGAAGACGCACAGCAGCTTTTCCCTCGTCAACGTGACGCTCCCCTCGACGGTGACGGTCGAACGCTTCCGCTCGGCGTCCCAGTC
>Ga0206682_10003925_pt1 | contig 12391 bp, 12 predicted proteins | sample M240m12015metaG_FD_155444 | JGI IMG/M metagenome (GOLD analysis project Ga0206682, IMG submission 155444) | Ammonia-oxidizing marine archaeal communities from Monterey Bay, California, United States - M2 40m 12015 | ecosystem: Environmental > Aquatic > Marine > Intertidal zone | place: USA... | reverse complement strand
AACATGCGCTTCACGAAAGGGTGCGGTACGAGCGATTACGAAACAATGAATCGATTTGGGCAAGCCAGACACGTCTCGAGCCATTGCCATTGAACCTCGACGCTCGACAAAGTGTTCGAATGGAAGCGGCCCAGGATACCTTCAGAACAGTTGGTTTTGAAGTACAGAGCTCGGAACAAGGATGGTCAGTACTTGCTGCGCCTCAACTATTGGAGGGGAAAGAAGTCATACCATTCATGCTGGACCTCCTGCAAGACACATCAGAAGATGGTGCACCCCTTACAACGGTTGATGACCGCAAAGACCACCTCGCTTTCCTCAACGCATGCCGTGGAGCCGTTAAAGCAAATGAAAAATTGACCCTCCCGGAAATGAGGCGTTTGCTCGACGACATGCGCCGCATTCCGAACCCCTGGGCATGCGTCCATGGTCGTCCAACGGCGTTACGGCTTCCACTCGATGCTTTGGATCATCACTTTGGTCGCCACGGCTAGTCTTCAAGAGGTGGAAGCGTGACTCGCTCTATACCAATACCCGCTGCCTTCAACCTGTCAATGAATGGTTCATCGGCCACCAAATGGAGCGTCTGTCCGACAATGTCTCCACCGCATTTTGATGCCAAGAGAACAGCCGTCATGAACAATCGATGATCGTTATGTGTCTCAACAGGGCGAATTGGTGTTGAAGGTGTTTGACCTCCTTCAATCAACAATCCATCGGTTGTGACCTCTGCTTTCATGCCGAATTGATGCAGAATCTCTGCTGTTCGATTCAATCGGTTGCTCTCCTTGTACGCCGCATGGGCGGCACCTTTGAGCACACCACCTTGGTTGAAAGCGAGCACTGCTGCCAGTGGAGGGAGCAAGTCATTGGCATCTCTGAGATCCAATTCGACTGGCCCCTCTGTTTCGATTTTTGATAGAGTGGAATTGTCCCACTTGATGCCAAGTGCTTTGGCTTTCTCATGCAAAATTTCGTGACCAATTGCGTCTTCTGCCTTTGGCCATCCAATTAAGTCAACTGGGCGACCGAGTGCAGTACAGGCCAAGAGAGAGAAGGCAGCCATTGAGGCGTCCCCGGGAACCGAGTACCGCTCGACTTTGTCCACCGGTGATGGTTTGAGGGACAGCTTTCCAGATTCCTTCAAGGCTTGCCCACCAAACATTTGGAGCAGCCTGAGGCTGAGTTGCGCGTGACGAGAAGAGACAGCCTCTCCTTCAAGTTGGAGATTGACTTCGCAAGGAAGCCCGGGTGCTGCTAGAATCCAGGAGGACATCGGTTGACTTGACCGGCTGATATCGAGTTTTATGCCATGAGCAAGGCGTTCTGCATCCATCGGCCCGTCAATAAGGGCAGGGAGGCGTTCTTCGCCCATTCCAACTGAGACTTCAGCACCACCTTGTTCGAGAGTTTCCCAAAGTTCTGATGATGAACGCTTTCGAAGTGAACCGTCGCCATCAAGCATGACAGGGCCCCCAATCATAGCAGCGTGAGTTCCAAGCAGCCGAAGGGTTGTACCAGAGTTGCCGGCGTTGAGAACCGTTGCTGGACGCTTAAAGCCAGACGGGCCTCCACCGTGAACAACCCATTTCATTGCGTCCGGATGGTGCTCAAAATGAACCGGGTTCACTTGAGTGAGGCGTTGCCCATCGAGATCATAGTCGTCGATGGAGATACCAAGTTGTTGGAGGCATCGGCGCATGGCTCGTGCATCCTCACCTGCGTGTCGGACATTGTAAAGCTCCACAGGTTTGGAGGATTGTGCTGACAAGAGAAGAGCACGAATAAGGTGGCTTTTCGATGGAGGAAGTGCCCATTGAAGAGGGGTTGCGGAGGCACTTGGCGTCACACGAAGGGCATGAACATCATTGCGGCGATGACCTTTGCCGCTTGAAGTCCAGCGCTTCGACCAACGCTTGCCCATGCCATGGCCACCCTCCCTTCGCCCATCAACCCTTGCAACACAGCATAAAGACCGAGAAGCAACAGCACAACCCATGGCCCACCTTGATGCCCTGCACCGTCCTTTGCTGGACCTGCGCATCTCAGTGACCGATCGGTGTAATTTTCGTTGTCGATATTGCATGCCAAGGGAACACTTTGGATCAGACCACGTATACCTAAGTAAAACGGACATCTTGACCTATGAAGAAATTACCAGAATTGCATCCTCAATGCGCCCGCTCGGCTTACGAAAAATACGAATCACTGGTGGTGAACCACTCATCCGTAAAGACATTGCAAAATTGATTGAAATGCTAAGAGGGCTTGATTCACAACTGGATTTGGCTCTGACGACGAACGGTATTCTTCTCGCCAAACACGCAAAGACACTGAAAGAAGCTGGGCTTGACCGTGTGACAGTGAGCCTTGATGCTTTGGAAGAGAGCGTGTTCAAAGCCATGGGTGACACAGAACACTCCCCTGAAGAGGTGGTTGAAGGAATCGATGCAGCACTGAGTGTTGGACTCGGAGTCAAAGTGAACATGGTCGTTCAGCGAAATGTCAACGAAAATCAAGTCGGTGCAATTGCAGAAATGGCACATAAACGAAATCTTGTCCCACGCTACATTGAATTCATGGACGTTGGAACCACAAACCAATGGAACATGGATTCTGTTGTATCTGGTAAAGAAATACGCCAAATGTTATCCAAGTCGATCGGCCCATTAGAGCAGGTTGACCCCCGCCACCCTTCTGATGTGGCCAAACGCTGGAAAACAGAAAACGGTCAACAGGTTGGAATGATTCAATCGGTGACGGCGCCATTTTGTGGAGATTGTTCAAGGGCAAGGGTCTCAGCAAACGGTTCACTCTACACATGTTTATTCGCAACAAATGGCAATGACTTGCGCTCAATGATTCGCCTCGGAGCAGAACAAAATGATCTTACAGAAGCCATCAAAGCAATTTGGATGAAGCGGAATGACCGTTATTCTGAACAACGAAATGAACATGACCAGCCGGTCTCAAAAATTGAGATGTCGTTCATTGGTGGATGATTAAACATCCATCGGTGGCAACATAACATTGACCAAAACGCTTTGAGAGTTAGTATCCACTAACTTAAATCGCCATGTACCGGAATCCGAACCGATTGTGGTTGAATCAATAACGAAATAATCCCCCTGACTGACAGAGTATCCAGCATCACGATCATGGAAGGAGACATTTGCGCCAATAAGGCCGTAGACGTCGGCATCGGCGACTTTGCCTCCAAGAGGATTGCCATCTGCGGAAGAATCTGGGGCGAGGTTCCACTGCAATTTCGCAGGATCGATGGTTTGGTCAAGACTTGTGAGGCGGACCACATGGAAGCCGTTCGACAGCCCGCGGACGCTCACCGTGGCCTGAGGTGCACTTTTTTCGGTGGTTGTAAGCGCGCCTTGCATCAAAACAAAGACCATGCTCGAAAGCATGACGGTGATTGCTAGCAACAGAACGGTAGCAATGACGGGGCTCACGGCCTCGTTCTTTTCCGCCCGTCGCATGCTGCGCATGGTGCACCTGTATCGACGATGGGACTTGAACCAACCGATGGCATCATTGCGATTTGCTAAGTTTAGGATACCACTCAGAACAGCCAAACGGGTTTGTCGCATTCCATCGCTCGTTTGATGCCTCCAATTGGTCCCAGAATTCGAAGAATTCCTTCGGTGATGAGGTCACCCTTGAAGAAAGCATAACCGAAATTCTTGGTCCTTAACGAATTCTTCAGGGCACGGCCAAGCGAGGCACGAAGCCTGTCCTCATAGGCAGTCAACGGCGCACCTGTGTTCAAATGATCAAGAATTGCCTCAGCAGCGAAGCACCCTGATATGATGGCTTGAGAAATACCGCCGCCATTGCTTGGCATGACCAAACCCGCAGCATCCCCAATAGCGAGGGTTGTACCATCGACCATGGTCTTGACTGGACCACCCATTGGAATCCAACCGCCACCCCACGAGAGAACTTCAAAGCCCAATTCATCACAGAAAGCTTGCAAATGCTCCTTGAGGTTGCCTTTCAGATAACCTGCACGAACACCCAAACCAACGTTCGCTGTGTTCGGACCCTTGGGAATAATCCAAGCATAACCAGATGGGGCAACGGACCCGAGGAACACATCGAATGTTTCTGGAACCTTTCCTTGAACTTGAGCGTACATTGTTGGCACTTGGTCTTTAGGTCTATAGCGCTCATCATCACCGTGTCGAAGCCTTCCCACATGAGCTAAAGAACCACTGGCATCAATGAGAAAATCAAACGTATAGCGTCCTTTTGTGGTCACAAGCACATCCCTATTGGATTTACTTTGGTGTTGAATCCTTGTCATAGCCTCATCCATCTGAACTTCTGCTCCCGCATGAATGGCTTTGTCACAGAGGTATCCATCAAAATGCAAACGGTGACCAGCAAAAGCGTCAAGATCGAAGTGAAACGCTTTTCCAGAAGGAAGAAAAACCCTCATGTTATCCAAGTTGTGTAACTTGAGTCGTTCCGGAAATTGAAAGTAGTCATACAACCATGTGTGATCATCAAGGTTTGAAAATGTGCCGACCACTTCACCCCAGTTCGGAATACATTCGCCGCACTGCGCCGGATTCCCAACAATAGAGCGGCGTTCAATCATCAACACATCAATGCCATCTTCGGCAAGGCGTTGCGCACAAGCAGCGCCCGCAGGACCTGCTCCAATGATGATGACCTGCCTATGTTTGATTTCCTTTCGAGCCATAAGATGACCTCACGTGTGTCGCTTCATCACGTACCCAGTGATGTGGAGCATCAAGCTCTTCGCCTGACTTTCTGGGAAAGCGTCCAATTCCAAAACGGCTCGCTCAAGGTGTGTTTTGACCAAGATTCCAGCGTAACTCAAACTGTCTGAGCGGTCCAGAAGTTGCATCAACTCATCGAAGTGTTCATCGCTAAATGATTCAATGAGCGTTGCTAATCGTTGCCTCTCCTTTCCATGAGAAAGGGTGAGTGCATGAATCAATGGAAGGGTCATCTTCCCCTCAAGAACGTCTGCACCACGTGGCTTGCCCATTCGTTCGTCACCCCTCAAATCTAAGAGATCGTCAACAAGTTGGAATGCAATACCGAGTTCCATTCCAAAACGACCGAGACCTGCTGCTTGTTCGGCAGTCAATCCTGCCACTAGCCCAGCCGCTTGGCAACCTGCTGCAAAAGGACCAGCCGTCTTCCCTCGAACGATTGCAAGGTAATCTTCTGGAGAGGTGGCCAAGTTGAGAACGTGATCGAGCTGGTGGAATTCTGCGACGGCAATGTCGGCACAGCATTTTGCCATGAGGCGAACAATGTGTTCATCGTAGCGGCCACCAAGACCGAAACCTTGGACGAACAACCAATCTCCTGCAATGACGGCTTTGGCAAGACCAGCCCTTGTGTGAATGGTCTCAACCCCACGGCGCAACCCAGCCTCGTCATTGATATCATCATGGACGAGCGTTGCTGTGTGAATCATTTCGAAAGCCAAGGCTAACGGCATAACTTCCTCGACATCTTCGCCGCCTGCGATTTCATGAGCAAGTAAAATGAGCAATGGACGAAGGCGTTTTCCACCTGCCAAAAGCATCGATGCACACAGTTCAGCCACCTCGCCGGCACCATGTTCAATCTCGTCTTCGACAAGTGCTTCGAGTGCTGCGTCAACATGGAGACGCATCACCTCGAGTTGGTCACTCGCTTCCAAACCAATGTTCGCCACGATGCTCCCTACAACGGTGCCCTTCTTAACCGGTAGTCTCCGCCCATGTAATGTGAGGAGCAATCCTCGCCGAGGTGAGATGATGACAGAAAAGGTACGCCTTGAGGTCCTCACCACACCGTCAAACAGGGACGGAGTGCGTCGGCAGATTGAGAAAACAATCGAAACAAACCGCAACAAATTCGACTTCATTATGAAGCAAGTCCCTCACATGGAAAGTGCCATTGAGGCCCTCAAAGACGGCCATGGGGATTTCCTTGCTATGAGCGCTCATCAATGGAAGAACTTGAGCCATGACGGCTTGAGCATTATCGGTGTCCTTCCTCGAAGGGAACCCACATGGGTTTTGGTTTCTGAAGACAAACCCGAATACCTCCAATCCAAAGCCGTCGTCGTGTGCGATCACATGCTACTACGTCGTCAAATGAGGCGGCTGCGCTCGGATTTGAAACTCATGACTTCTCAAGCGTTTGCAGATTCGATCGGCAAGGGAGAAATTTTTGCAAGCATGGACGAAGAGGACCGTGTGCCTTGGTTGGAAGAACTTCGCCAAGACGGCGCACTGGACGGTTACATCGTGGACCGGGGTGAACATGGAGCCCTGAGATACAAGGCCCGTAGGCACACACTTGGCCTTCAGCGAGATAACCCTGAACGAACCCATTTCGTCCCTCCACCTTTGCACGGATTTACCCTCCTTGTTGCGCGGAACGGGTTCCCGAGTGCTTCGGTCCAATCAATGTGTGACAATGGGGCTTACATCGCCCACAGAATGGAAGTTGCCTTCCTCGCTTCAATTCCAGAAGAACTCCACTCCATCATAGGAATCTTCGTCGAACAGCGCAAGGTTGCAGCCATCCTTCGAGAAGCAAACAGGTCGAAGGACGAACACACCCTTGAGAGCGTTCTTGGGGTTGATAATCGGATCAAAGTTGCTGGACCAAGGCTGGAAATGAGGATTGAAACCCTGAATCATCATGGTACGGTGACGGCAGGGGCCGAACGTGTCTGCCCCGTCGAGGAAAGCCACATGGGGATGGTATCTGTGCTCAGAGAATTCCAAATCCTCCTTGATCTCATGCAAAGTGAACACCAGGAGATTCCAAGATTGCACATTGGGCTGCCGGAGGAATTCAGCGATGCAAGACCTGCCCTACTCGACCTCAGCGAACATCACTCCGATTCATCAGAAGAAGAGTGAGCGTCACCGAGGAGCACGCTGTATCCTTGGGCGGTGATGTATGCTTCAAGTTCAACCATTTCTGCTGGCTGGTTGTCTTGACACAGTTCCATAATCGCATCATCGATTTCTCGGCCATGACGCTCCCATGTACCCGCAGAGCGTTGTAAATCCGAAGCAAAGCGTTCCACAACCTCAACTGCTGAAAGGGTTGGATTCAGGACGGTGCCTAGGGAAGCAACAACTTTGTTATTGGTTGAACGCAACTTACCAAGCTTGTTGGAGAGGGAAATGAGGGTCGACCGCAGTTCATCGACATCATTCGATTTTGAAAACTTCCGTTGAGCTCGATCTAGATCTTTCCGCATGACACCTACACCAGCGATAATGGCAACTTTTGCCTTTGCTGATTCAAGGATGACATCTTCTGCCATATCAAGCCTGGACGAAAGCGCCTCCTCGAAACCAGAGCGTTGCTTTCTGAGATCGGCTTGAATCATTTCCTTCAATGAAGCAACCATCTCATGGGCGTCCCTCAAACCTGATTTCGTTGCCTTAACCGTCTTGCCCATGAACACTGATTTGGTCGACGGGTATTGAAACCATTGCCTATCATTAAATCCGTGCTCAGTTTTGTTGTTGAAGATGAATCATCCATCGTGGAAACAGCAATTTGGCCATCGCATTACGGCGAAGGCACATATACCCCTTTGAGCCGAAACACAAAGGAAGGTGCTGTGATGGTCGACAAGGGGGAACTCCTATCCGAACTCTATCAAGCCCGGTTCGACGGTTTGAAGGAGGTCGCTGTTGCCTACAACCTTCCAAAAACGGGTTCAGTGGAGACCCTGCGAGCAAGACTCATCCAACACCTTATTCTTGATGAATGGGACCTTTCCCCTGAAGGCATTCGAAACCTTATGAACAACGAACTCGGGGAACTCCTTGGTGTCTTTGGAATTAAGAAATCAGGTTCACTCCGAGCACGAAGGCAACGACTCTACCTCCACCTCAACCATGATGCAAAGCGCCTTGTTCCCGAATCGCTTGACTCAATGACTCGGGATGAGTTACATGCGATGTGCAAAATCCTGGAATTGCCTCTTTCTGGTGCCAAACAAGCGCTCTTAGTCCGTGTGGCCGGAGTTCTTGCCTCGCAAGATGGCGGATGGGGCAAGGTCAAGAAAAGCCTACGCAGGCCTAGATCGAACGCCAAAGCTTTGCCCTCGCCTGCAACATCTGTTCCAAAGCCAGCAGCGCCAGCACAACCATCGAATGATGCTCATGAAGCAGTGATTGAAGCTGCTGAGACCTTCGTCTCCGAACATCCCGAAGGGTGGACCTTCGAAGAAGAAACTGAACTTCGCACCGAATTGGCGCAAGAAGGCATTCAAGTTTCCAAGGCCCCAATAGCATCAACACTTGATGAAGCCCTCCGAAGGGGTGGAAACGATGGCGCTGAAAGCGAACCTGCACCCTCGATGGTTCAAGTCGCTGAACCCGGTGCTCAAGAACACACCCTCGAGGTAGAATCATCCTTGCTCGACCTCAAGGCACGGCTTCCTGAGATTGAAGCAGCTGGCCGAGATTTCTTGGCAGTGAGCAGTACAAGCGAACCTGATGACCTCAACGCTTTCATTCAAAGTCTCAAAGCGCACGGGTTCGCAACAGAAATTTCTGCGGTTCAAGACACAATTCGAACCACGATCATGGACCTTGAGTACCGTTCGCAAACCGAGAAGGAAGCAATGCATGCGATGCCAAACTCATGGCGAGAACGAGAAGCGCTCCGGGTTTTCGAAAATTCAAGAGAGGGGCTTCGAGGTCAACTTGATGACACACTTGCCTCCCACAGCGGCGACCTCGTCAAAGCACGGATGGCCTTCGAAGATGTCGGTCGTTCAATGGGCCTTGATCTTTCAATCCCGAGCGTCTCTGGGCGCTTACATGCATTGTTTGACTTGCATGTTGACATTAACCAAGCCCAAGCGCTTCAAGATCCAGCCATCGCACGAAGAAATCGTATTTTGCGCATTCTTCAGCACGGCGCTGTCCACCTCAGGACCTCGGAACGAAGCACACTTGACCGATTAGAACGGAACATTGCTGCATTTGAAGAACTCGTCGAGACCATTCTAGAAAGCAGTGAGGGGACCTTCAGTGAAGCACAACAAGCGCTGGTCATTCGATTCCTCGAGTCACGTGGATACGAAGTCAACACCGCCGACCTCCGACCACGAATCTTAGCATGCGCTGGTATCATTGGAGCCGAACTTGGTTTCATATCACCTGCTGAAATTCCGCGGATCGCCCCTGGAATCATGATTTCAGACACACAAGTGGACGCCATTGTGACCGAACTGAAAGCACTCGCTGAAGCGTTCAAACCAGTAGACCACACAGAAGAAGTCGAACCCGAGATGGAAGTTGCTGCTTCGGTCGCAGATGCAGCCGATCGGGTCAAATCTGCTCGAAATAAAATCGATCACATCGATGACTTACTCGCACGCTTGCGAGGATAATCAGCGGCTTGCGTAGAAACTTTGGATGAGTTTTGTCACACGTTGAATATCATTGACGTCACGTGCAATCATATCACGGAGAATCTCTTCACGTTGGGAGACGTGCTGTTCAAAGACATCCGGGGAAATTCCTGCAGCCTTGCAGATTGTTTCCCTGAGTTTGGATGGGATGCCTGTTTCTTCGATTTGGTCTGTTGCTGCGTTGTACTTCCATATGATGTTGAGACGGGGCTTATCGCCTTCCATTCCTGCAACCTCAGCCACTTCAGTAATCTTACGAGCGGTCTTTCCATTGACGTGAAGACGGGCTTGGATGATAATGAGGTCCAATCCGCTCAACATAATTGGTGGGACGCTCATTGGAGGGTTGATCATTCGAGTGACAGTCTCTTGAGCGGTGTTTGCGTGCAACGAACCAAAAGAGCCATCGTGACCTGTGTTCATTGCTGTGAGCAAAGTTGCGGCCTCTGGACCCCGTACTTCACCAACGATGATTCGGTCTGGCCTCATTCGGAGGCTGGATTTCAAACAGTCGTTCATGTCGATCTCTGATGTACCATCCGGTCGCTCCCTTCGAGTTTCCATCCGCAACCAATGATCGTGGTAGACCTGTAATTCAGCAGTGTCTTCAACGGTGAGGAGGCGACGGTGCCATGGAATGTACATACCGAGGCAATTCAGAGTCGTGGTCTTACCAGAACCTGTACCGCCTGCAATGACGAAGTTCGCTGGACGGCTGTCAAGCCCTTCAATCCAAACCCACATCATAGCAGCAAGCCGGGTGTTCACGGTTCCGAACTTGATGAGGTCAATCATTGTAAGCGGGTCTTCCTTAAACTTACGAATGGTCAATGTTGGACCGTCTGGAGAGACCGGGGGGATTGTGCCGTTGACACGGGAACCATCATGCAATCGTCCATCGAAAATTGGTACCATGCCGGGCCCGTCACCGAGTGGGACATTTGTGTATGAGGCAATGTTCTTTGCAATCTGAAGACCTGATTCGTTATCGATGATTAGGTTCGTGCGGCACATACCAAATTTACGGTGAGCGACCTTAACTTCCTGTTGCCCGCCGTTGTACATTACTTCTTCGAGATTATCGTCATCGAGGAGAAGTTGGAGGTCTCCGTGCGGATTGGGGTCTGCAACGCCATCAACATGGTAAATTGGGGAGGGGTGGTTCCCCTCGGTGTAAATTGTTACTCGGCCATACTGTTCTAGAATCGTTTGGGACATTGCTTAACCTCCAATCATGACAACTGCGCCGAGGTACAAGCCCATCGACAGCGCAATCCACAATGGCATCCACCATAGTGCATCTCTGAATCGCCCAAGCATGCGTCCTGAGACGCCGAGGGCCACCGCTGAAGCGGCTCCAAAGAAGAGGGAAAAGGTACGATTGAAGCTGTCAATTTGGAAGCCGCTCGAGGCTGGTGCGAACAAGCCGACAATGAACGCAATGAGAACCGGAAGACCAATTGAGACGAACATCACAATCAGGAGGCCACGTCCAAGCAATTCTTCCTCGCGTGTATTCATTAAGTCGTTCAAGCGCTCGTAGTCCATTGCCAGATCAGATAGAATCTGTTGGAGAGGTGCGTCTTGTTCAATCGCTGTTTCAATCAAAACCATGACTCGTTGGACTTGAGACGATCGGGTCTTTGCAGCAAAAGCTGAAAGGGCAGCCTCAAACGAGGATGAATGGCTCTCCTCGAGCGTTTCAAGAAGTAATTTTCCAAGTGGACCTTGGACATTCCGTGATTGTTCCATCATGGCTTCTTGTATACCTCGCCCAGCACCGACAGTATCTGACAACCCTTCGAGCAAACCGGGCAGTGCATTCTCTATAGAACGGCGTCTTTTGCGCTCCATCATTGGCGGAATCCCGCCCGCTGCACAAGCCATTCCGATAACGGAGAGATAGAGAAGAAGTGGGTTCCCATTGAAGGTCTCAAGCAGTCCAAAGATCATTGAATCACAACCCCGGGTCCTTCGTGTGCGCCTTCAAGCCAATGAGCATCATACCGATGAGTGTAAACACCAATCCTCCGTTCACAACAGAATTGATCATGCCCTGATCGATTGCACCAACAATTGCTTCCGCTCCATCGCCGAGCAACTGTGGAACGAGGCCGACAATTGCCAAGATAATTGGGCCAATCATACCGATTGAAAGAAGCGTTTCAGGAACTGCACCAAGCTCTTCGATGTATTTCTTCACCGACTCTGTGCGCTCATTCTCCATTCGTACACCCTGCTTTCGCAGCGTTTCGACAATGTCGGTGTTTTGGGTGACATTGGAGTACATCGTGTTCAAGAGTCTCCGATACCCTTCGGATTCTGCCTTCTTTAGCAAACCTTTGAGTTCACGGTCAAGCCCGCCGCCGGTTCCCTTTCGCAACCGCTTCATCATTGAAGAAAAGTCTTCTGAAATAACGCCGTAGCCACCACTTCCAATCGTGTGAATGGCTGCTTCAAGACCTACACCGGAGGACATCAGGACGTCAAGCGTGCGGATGACGTAGAGAATTTCTCTCTGCTCATCCAACTTTCGCATATCTACACCTCAAACAATGTCTTCGATCAACTCGAACATAAAGGCCTCACTGGTGCCTTCATATTCCATCACGGCAAACAAAACTTTGACGTCTCTTTCTTCGAACGGATCATGAATGTAAGGCTGGCCACTTCGGAACATGCTGAGAATGCGCTTATAATTCTCCAAATTCACTTCACCTTTGATGGTGTAAACAGTTGATTCCGAGCCCTCATCATGAAGGTTGTCACCCTCTTCGCCACGGATGATTGTACGGGTCAATCGACGCGTCAATCGCACATGTATGTCACAATTTGGAATTCGTACCCAATCTGAGCTTGATGTCCCAGTTGCGGGACGAATAAAGAAATCTAATCCAGCCATGCAGTTGACCCCTGTGCTTTGCACGCACTGAGAAGGTCTTCAATGTTGGGGGA
>Ga0206682_10003924_pt1 | contig 12392 bp, 8 predicted proteins | sample M240m12015metaG_FD_155444 | JGI IMG/M metagenome (GOLD analysis project Ga0206682, IMG submission 155444) | Ammonia-oxidizing marine archaeal communities from Monterey Bay, California, United States - M2 40m 12015 | ecosystem: Environmental > Aquatic > Marine > Intertidal zone | place: USA... | reverse complement strand
TGGGTCGACACCATCGTGACACCCGTTCCTGGCTGTGCGCTCGGATGTGAGAGACGCCGCACGACGGTTCACGCGGCGTAATAACGGTCATATTCGGACCGCCGAAACTTTTCGCGGATTTCGTCCGGCGGTCGTCGGTCGTCCGTTATCCCATCCGAACCCAAGGTATTACAGCCTCTCGGCGCCCAGCCCACGCCCCTCTTCGCCTCGCGCGACGCTCACGTCGCCGCACGCACACACCGCTCGCACGAATTGAATCGCGATGGCGACGCTCTGTGTCACCACGCAACGCGTCACCGCGCCTCGTGCAACCCTAAAACACGGGAAATCGCGACATGTCCCCTCATCAGTGACACCCACGCGTGACACCTCCGGTCGGCGTCTGCTCGTCCGTGCCTCGGCGGATGGCTCGGACCCGGTGAAAGAGGCCGTCGGCGCCTCCGTTCCCGCGCCCGAGGACGTCTCCCCCGACGAGTTCGCGCGGTTCTACGCCCTGCTGCAGTGCGCGGACGTCGCCGAGGTGGAGAAGAAGTGCCTCGAGATGATTCAGGCGGGCGAGCTCACGGAGGGCGTGCTGAAAGCCGGATTCGCGGTGCTCGAGCAGGCGACGGCGCGGGGGGACGAGAAGGTCATCCCGACCCTGACCGGCCTGTGTCAGTACCTGCTGGAGATGTACCAGCGCCTCGCGGCGCCGCCCGCGCTCGTGCTGGTGGACCAGTTCGTGCAGCTGCTGGACGACGAGGAGAAGGTGCTCGCCGCCATGCGCACCGCTCTGCTCGCCGAGGACGCAGAGATCGACCTCGCCAAGTTCCTCGAAGCCGTCGCCGAGTTCCTGGTGGCCATCGAGACGCAGGACGCGGAGTTCGAGCGCGACTACGCGCAGATGGGCGACAACCTCACCCCCGAGCAGCTCGAGCAGGTGGGGCAGATGCGCACCATGCGCGCCGGCGCCAAGGCGCAGATGCTCGAGGTGCAGAGGCACGCCGAGTCGCTGCGGTGACGGGCCGTCGCCGTCGCCGTCGCTTCGTCTCCGCGAAAACGTTTTCGACGTTTCGGCGGACGATTCGCGCGTCGAGCGTACGCGGCTCGCGGCCCATACCACAGCCACGGCGTGGTTTTCGTCCCTTTCCCGACGTACGTATGTAGCTCTAGACTATATTATATCACGCGTAGTGCGCTATGACACCGGTACGTCGCACCTCTACGACGTCGACGACGTCGACCGCCGGTTCCTCGGACGAAAGGAGAGTCGTCCGTCAAATGTCGTCGTACGTCACCATCTCCCTGAGCTTCTCGGGCTCCGGAGCGCGGCGCGCGCCGTTCTCCTCCGTCGCCATCGACGCGGCTTTGTTTTTTATCTCCAGCGCGTACAGCGCCGCGTTCGCCGCGGGGTCGCCGGCGCCGCTCTTTCCGCGCGCGAAGGATATCGTCACCGTCTGGTTCGCGACGGCCACGCCGGCGCCCTCGCCCGCCGCCGCCGCCTGCGAGGCGCGCACCGCCTTCGCCGCGCCCTCGGGCTCGGCGAACGTCACGAACCCGAACCGCCGGCCCTCGGCGACGCGCGCATCGTCCACGTTCCCGAAGCGGTACAGCGCCGACGCGAGCGACTCGGCGGCGCACGCCTCGGGCAGGTCGGACACGAACACCACGCGCGGCGCGGAGGGGTCCGCGGACGAAGGCGGCGGCGCGGTCGTCGTCGCGGGGTTCGTCGACGCGTACGCCGAAGGCGTCTCGTGGGCTCCTGCGTCACCCGTGGCGTACGGGTACGTCTCGTCCCTCGGTCTTTTGTGCGCCGCGGCGGCGCTCGGCCTCGCCGCCGGGCGTTTCAGCGGAGGCGTTTTCTTTTTCGGAAGCGGCTTCGGGAGCGTCGACGCGTCGTGACTCAAATCTTCCTCGCGTCGCCTGTGCGCGGCGAACGGATCGTCCGAGCTCGGTCGGCTCGACGCCTGCTTGGCCTTCCTCTTCTCCGCCTCCACGCGTTTCCTCTCCGCATCACGCGCGAGCATCAGCTTCGCGCGCTCGAACGCGGTCATGGGCTTCTGGTCTTCCCCGCCCGGCGCGTCTTTGGACGGCCCCGAGCCCGCGGCAGAGGACGAAGCCACCGCGGCGGTTCTGCCCGGATCGCCGACGCGGTTCGCACCCGGCGGGGCCGGCCCCGCGGCGACGCCCGCCCTCTGCTTCCGAAGCAGCTCGTACTTCTTCTCGAGCGCGATCTCCGCATCGGACTTCGCCACGAGCTTGATCTTGGGGGGCATGCCGGCTCGCGAACGCGTGCGGTGGCGCCACGCGAACTGGGGCACCGCTCGCCAGACTTCGTTCCCTTGGGCCGAAGAAGGGCGCCAAAAATACGACTCATCACGACTCTGATTCGGGATCTCCCGAAAAACGCGTCGGGTGCGCGTGTCCCCTGTGCGCACAACGAGACCGCACGAGGGGGGGGCTATGAAGGTCGCCTTCATACACCCCGACCTTGGTATCGGGGGCGCCGAGCGGCTGGTCATCGATGCCGCTCTGGAGTTCATGGACGCCGGCCACGAGGTGGTGATGTACACCGGCTACCACGATGTCACGCGGTGCTTCGAAGAAACTCTCGACGAACGCGGCGAACGCGCCGGTTGGGTGCGCGTGCACGGCAGCTGGGTGCCTCGCCACTTTTTCGGGATCTTCCACGCGTTGCTGGCGAACATGCGGTGCCTGTGGGCGACGTGCGCGTTGCTCTTGCACGACCCGGACTGCCAGGTGGTGGTCGTGGACCAGGTGAGCTCGCCGATCGTGCTCCTGCGGTTTCTAATGTCCAACGCCGCGGTGCTCTTCTACTGCCACTTCCCGGATCTGCTCCTCGCGACAAAAGCCTCGTCTCCGCTGCGCCGGCTGTACCGCGCGCCCGTGAACTTCCTGGAGGAGTTCTCCACCGGCCTGGCGCACGGAGTGGTGGTCAACTCGAGGTTCACCGCGGACGTCTTCGCAAAGACGTTCGCGTCGCTGTACCGGAAAGGCACGCACCCGGCGGTGGTGTATCCGGCGGTGGCCATGGCCACCGCGACATACTCGCGCGAGCGCCAACCCGCGACGGCGGACGCGCCCGTCGTGTTCCTGTCCGTGAACCGGTTCGAGCGCAAGAAGAATCTGGAGCTGGCGCTGCGCGCGTTCGCGAGGTTCCTCGAGGAAAGGCGCGCCGCGACCTCGGGAGACGCGTCGCCGTTTGAAACACGCGCGACGCGCCCGAAGCTGATTCTCGCCGGCGGGTACGACGAGCGCCTTCGCGAGTGCGTCGAAGTGCGCGCCTTTCTCGAGGCGGAGGCGCGCGCGCTGGGCGTCGCGGGCGACGTCGAGTTTCGCGTTTCCATCGCCAACGACGAGAAGCGCGCGCTGCTGGAGGCGTGCACGTGCGTGCTGTACACGCCCGCGAACGAGCACTTCGGGATCGTGCCGCTGGAGGCGATGGCCGCGGGAAAGCCCGTCGTGGCGTGCGACAGCGGCGGGCCGAAGGAGAGCGTCGCGCACGGCGTCACCGGCTTCCTGTGCGCGCCCGATCCGGCGGCGTTCGCGGCGGCGATGGTGCGCGTCGCGGGAGGTCGCGAGGGCCAGGCCGCGGCGCGCCGGATGGGCGTCTTGGCGCGGCAGCGCGTGGAGTGGAAGTTCAGCAGGAAGGCGTTCGGAGACCGAATGCTGGGCCTGATGCCGGGGCTTCTCGCCGAGGCGGCGGACGCGCGCCGCCGAAACGCGCGGCGAACGGAAAACGTCGTCAAGTACTCGTGCGCCGTCGCGGCGGCGGCGCTCGTTCTCCGCGCGCTTTTTTCTTTCGGCGTCGTAGTTTGCCGTAGGTACAGTAGGTACGCGTAGCCTAATATTGGTTAGCGTGTCACAGTAGAAGTGTCGCGAAAGCGTTTTTTTAGGAAACAGCGGAGCTCTACAGCGTGGTCCCGCGCTGAAAGTTTCGCGCGTCACCTCCGCCGCCGGCCAAGGGGATGTCCCGCATCTCCCTCGACACGCACAAGTACTCCCCCAGCACGGCGGTGATGGCGACGCCGGCGCCGGTGGTGACCCACCAGCCGGCGCCTTTCGGGACGCCCGCCACCGCGCAGCAGCTGGCGAAGTGCACCAGGTACGCCGTCGCGGCGAAGTCCAGGCACTTCTTCGCGCGCCCTACCACCACGCACAGAAAGCAAGCGTCCAGGACCGCCGCGCACGCGAATGCCGAGATGAACCGCCTGACGTGAGGGCGGAAAAGGGAAGAGGCGTGAGCTTTTTCTGAAGGCGTTGCTTTTTCCCGCGCACTTTCGTCCAGTCGGCGCCGGTACCCGATGGCGGAGAAGAGTCTCTCGCGAAAGCAGGGAGGGACTCGTGTTTCGCGATCGTTTCCGTGGCTTCGGGGTCGCGCGCGCACCATCCCTCGGCTGTCGACGTCGTGGTCAACGACGAATCGAAGAAGCTTCGAACGGTGAGCCTCTCCGAACCTGCGCGGGGAATGCGGTTCAGCGTCAGCGCGCGGGGAGGAAATACTGAAACCTGGCGCTTTCGTGTTTTGAGCCGGGGAGCCGGGATCTCGGGGACGCGTCGACGCACCGACGAGCACTTCCAGCGTCACGGCCAAGGACAGATAAAACAAGCATTGCATGGTGATCATCTGCGAACGAGACATGTTTGAGGGTGAGCGCTCGGTACTCTCGACGGGGACAACTCGCGCATCGCGAAGCCGTGAAAACGCGCCACGCCACGTACCTGCCCGATGGTCAGCAAAGGGTCGAAGGAGTCCCTCCCGAAGAAACTCCTCAGCCTGCCCTCCGGCCTGGCGCTTTGACTCGCCATGGCGCTCATCGTGATACGCGCTCGAGCTCAGCGCGCGAGCATCGCACGCCGCGCGCGGGGAAGACTGGCGACGCGGCCGAGTGAGGAGCGTTGTTGCCGTGATGATGATGAGCTGATGAAATTTTGTCTTTTTCTCAACTTTTTCTCAACTACCGCTTCGCCTTGGCCTTGCGCGCGCGGTACCTGGGCTCCTCGAGTCCTATTTTCCTCGCGATCCCCGCCGCGCCGCCGTGCTTCTCCAGCGCGCGCGCGATGTCGAACCGGCCGAGCTCCTCGAGCTGCGGGCGGCTGGGCATCACGCCCGGCTCGAGTCCACGCTCGGCGACGCATCGGCGCACCTCGCGTTCGACGTTTGCGATTTCGTTCCAGTACCCGCGCGGTTTCCGCAGATTCTTGATCCGGCCCAGCTTCGCCGCCACGGCGGCGAACCCGCCGGCGTCCACGATCTCGCGCTCGAGCGCCAGCGCGCCGCGCGCGCGCAGCTCGACGCGGCGCGGCATCGACGGGAAGTCGCCGCCGTACCCCAGCTCGCGGAGCTGCGTCTCGATGCGCCGCATCGGGTCCGCGTCGGACAAACGCCGCAAGCTCGGCGCGCCCGCCGCGCTCGGCGCCAGACGCGCCGCCTCCGGGAAGCGCTCGTTTCCGTTTTCGCCGTTTTCGTTTTCGTTTTCCGAGAAGGACGCGCGCGAATCCCGGAACGCGCGCGCGTTTTTACGGACGCGCGATGCCTCGGATTCGCTGTGCTCGCGCACAGAAAGCAGCATGCGCAGCACGCCGTCGAACACCGCGCGCTCCGAGAGCGGCGCGCCCGCGTCCGGGCTCGCGTCCCACGGCCACCGCGAAAGGCCGACCGAAGCGGTCTGCCAAAAGCCCTTCGCGCGCGTCGCGCGGCGGCGCGGCGCGCGGCCCTCCACGGCGAACTTCAGGATGGTGGCGTCCGGCGTCTCCGGGCACGGGAGCACCAGCCACTTGCCCTGCGTGATGCGGTCGCCGGGCGCCTCACGCGACGCGCCCGCCAAAGCGTCGACGACGCGGAAGCGCACCTCCCGCCGGTCGTCCCGCCGCGTGAGGTCGAAGGTCACGGCGTCCTCCAGGCTGTGGTACAGCGCGGCGCGCGCGAAGGCGCACACCGCGCGCGCGCGCGGCGCGCCGGCGCGCGCCGCGCGCTCTTTTTGCGCGCGGGGAACGCGCACGAGCTCGAGGAACGCGAGGTCGGGGAGGAAATCCGGGTACGACTCGTAGTCTGTGAGTATCCCGTACACGGCGCTCGGCGGGGCCTCGACGCGCACCGCGCCGATGGCGCGCCGGTGGAACGCGGAGTCGCTGTCGAAGCGGCGCATGTGCACTTCGCAAGCGCCCACGTTGGTCAGGTTTTTGTCGCCGTCCGCGAACCACCGGTCGCCTCTCGACGACGCCGACTCGACGTCGCCGTCCTCCGCGGCGCCGGCGCCGGCGGAAGCCGCGGCGCCGGCGCCGTTCCCCGCGTCCTCCGCGTCCAGAACCGCCGCGAGGGGCACGTCGCTCAGGCCGAGGTACCCCGCGGGCGCGAGCGGCTGTTCCTTGGCTTGACCCGCCGCCGCCGGCGCGCCTTCGCCGCCGCCGCCGCCGCCGCGGTCGACCGGGCCCAGGTTCCCGAAACTCGTCTCGAGCGCGGGTAAGAATCGCGGCGCGCGCAGCCGGATCTGGTCAATCTCGATGGCGCGCTTCACCACGCCCTTCACGGTGTCCGCGAGCTGCAGCTCCGTCCACTTGCGCAGCGCGGCGACGGACACGGGGTACCTCCGCGGCGCGATACGCGTCTCCAGCTCGACGTCGCACACGTAGGAAGCGCCCTTCACCGGCCGCAGCCGCCACGTCCCGGAGACGTCGAACTCGTTCGCGAACGGCTTGGACGAACCGCTCTCGGTCGCGGCGTCGCCGATATCGGACGCGCTCGAACCGGCGACGACTTTGTACCTGATCTCGCCTCTTGCCGGGTCCTCCTGAATCTCCACGGTGGCGTCCGCGTGCATGCTGCCCCACAGGTACGCCGAGTCGCGGCTCTGCAGGCGCAAACACGCTCGGCCGACGCGAGAGGATATCCACATGCGTCGACACCGCCCGATCGAGCCGCTGGCGTTCTGGAGGCTCTCGTACTCCGTCAGCGCGCGCCACAGCGCTTTCGGCGAGGCGTTGAACCGACCGCTCGACACGAACACGCCCGCCGAGTCCTCCGCCGAGCTCGAGGCCTCCGCCGAGTCCTGCGCGCGTTCAAAGGCGTCGTCGTCGATCGTGACGCTCGGCTCCCCATCCGCCTCGATCGAGGCGCGCGTCCACCGTCTCGGCGCGCGACTCCGGGGACGCGCTCGGCCCCGGAGGCGACACCCCGGGGACGGGCCCGCGAGCCGGGCCGACGCCGCCGCGCATGTCATCGCGGCGGACGCAAGTGCGCACCCTCGCCGGGTCCCGCGAGTTCTGAACTGAAATTCAGTCACGTCACGACTTTTGCGGGCCGAGGTCACCTGTCAGACTTGCCAGGAAGTCGTGAGAGGTGAGACGCGAAAACGTCGATCGACGGCACAAGCCCTCGGACCCGATACCTCGTCTCGCACACCCCACGGCGCCCACCGCGACCTTTCTAGTTTCGGGAGATCGGATCGTCGGCCGGCATGGCGGACACCCCGGAAAGCCTCAAGGCTGCGGCGAACGCTCTGTTCAAAGGTACGCGTCTCTCGGTGTTCTCACGTCACGTGCCCCGATCCGAAGTTCGGTCGGAAGATCTTTCCGTCTGCGGTTTCCGTCCTGACCGCCCCCCCCCGACCCGCAGAGGGCAAGTACGCCAAGGCGGTCGTGGCGTACAGCCGCGCGCTGGAGGTGTCTCCTGAAAACGCCGTTCTCCTCTCCAACCGCGCGTTCGCGCACCTCCGCCTGGAGAACTACGGCAGCGCCATCGAAGATGCGTCGAACGCCATCGCGTCCGACCCCGAGTACATCAAGGCGTACTACCGCCGCGGCGCGGCGCGGTACGCGCTCGGCCACCTGGCCGAGGCGCTCAAGGACTTCAAAACGGTGTGCCGGATGCACCCGCAGGACCGCGACGGGCGCATGAAGCTCAAGGAGTGCGAGAGCGCGCTGCGGAAGAAGAGGTTCGAGGAGGCCATCGCCGCGCCGGAGGAGGCGATCGTCAAGGTTTCGTCGACGGTGGACACGAGCGAGATGGTCGTCGACTCGGCGTACGACGGCGCGCGGCTCGCGGAGGACAAGGTCATCACGAAAGCGTTCGTGGAGGACATGATCGCGCGGTTCAAGAACGAAAAGACCATCGCGTCGCGGTACGCGTTCGAGATCCTGATGCAGGCGAAGGACGTTCTGGAGCCGCTGCCCTCGGTGGTGGACGTGCCCGTCCCGAACGGCGCGCACTTCACCGTGTGCGGCGACGTGCACGGCCAGTTCTTCGACCTGTGCAACATCTTCGAGCTCAACGGCGCGCCGAGCGCGACGAACCCGTACCTGTTCAACGGCGACTTCGTGGACAGAGGCTCGTTCAGCGTGGAGGTGATCCTCACGCTTCTGGCGTACAAGGCGCTGGACCCCGCGTGCGTGTATCTCACGCGCGGCAACCACGAGACGGCGGCGATGAACAAGATGTACGGCTTCGACGGCGAAGTGCGGGCGAAGTACTCGGCGAAGCTCGCGGATTTGTTCCAGGAGGTCTTCCAGTATCTGCCCCTCGGCGCGGTGCTCGGGGAGAAGGTGTTCGTCACGCACGGCGGGCTGTTTTCGCGCGACGGCGTCACGCTGGACGAGCTGCGCGCGCTCGACCGGGTCCGCGAGCCCCCGGAGAGCGGCTTGATGTGCGAGATGCTGTGGAGCGACCCGGGGCCGCTTCCGGGGCGGCACCCGAGCAAGCGCGGCGTGGGCGTCGCGTTCGGCGCGGACGTCACGAAGCGGTTCCTGGAGGATAACGGCCTGGAGCTGGTGGTCCGGTCGCACGAAGTGAAGGATGAAGGGTTCGAGGTGGACCACGACGGGTGCCTGATCACGGTGTTCAGCGCGCCAAACTACTGCGACCAGATGGGGAACAAGGGCGCGTTCATCCGGTTCGAGTCGGACATGGTGCCGCACTTCACCTCTTTCGAGGCGGTGCCGCACCCGCCGTCCAGGCCCATGCAGTACGCCAGCAACAGCTTCATGTTCCAGTGACGTGACATTTTTTCGTGAGAAGTGCGCGATTGACTGTCGATTGACTGTCTGCGTCGCGTCGGCGGGCGGGCGGCTTTTTCTCACGTACTTTCGTATCCTGTAGCTACTTTTAATAAACCTTACCGTACTATTCCGCGACGAATCGTCGCCGCCGCCGCGCGTCCGCGTGGCTCAATAAAACTCTCTACGGTACCATAGATACATCACGCACCTTTCGTCAAGGACGTTTTGTGTTCCCCGCGCCTCCTTTGCGCAGGATGTTGTTCCTGCTGCGAATGACGCCCGCGCCCGTGCCCTCGGCGGCGAGCGAGGCGCCGGTCCAGAACGGCGGCGACGAGACCGACGCGACCCCGCTCGCTACGCAGAGCCGCGAAGGTGGGTACGCGTGCCTGCAGACGAGCGCGTTCACGGATTCCAGCGCGGCGGCGGACAGCGGGGTCAACACGTACACGAAGTCGATCGCCCCGGAGACGTCCACGGTTGCGCTTCGGATCAAACCCAACCCGCGGCACGCCGGGAAAAAGCGTTTCGCCTCGTCGTTGTCGTCGCCGCCGTCGCCGCCGACGAAGCACAGACCCGCGACGGACCCCACGACGATATCGGGCGGCTCGCGCGCGCGCGCGAGCGCGCCCGACCCGTCCTCCACGAGCACCGCGACGTCCGCGACGCGCACTTTCCACGGCCGGAGCGCGGTGAACCGATCGGCCAGGAACGCCCAGACGTTCGGGTCGGTTTCCGAGACGCCGCTTTTTTTTTCTTTTTCTCGTCGTCTCGTGGATCCCGTCGTCTTCTCGTGGATCCCGTCTTCGCCGAGAAGAAACCGTCGCGTCGCGTCGTCGTCTCGCGGGTCACCGTCGTCTGTCGTCGAGGCCGGACCGTTTCGATCGGCAAGAAAATCTCCATCTCGATCGTGCGCGAGGACGCACTCCATCCCCCAGACCATCCACTGCAGGACGCCGGCGCCGGCGTCCGCCGGCGCCCTCGCGACGACGACGTCGCCGACGTCTTCGTCGTGCGCCGCGAAGACGTTTTTTTCGTTTTTTTCGTTTTTTTCGCCGCGGCGCGCGGCGCCGAAACGCAACGCGTGCGTCGCGCGCGTTAGCTGTGTCGTCTTCATCACCAGGTCCGCGCCTAGGCCTTTGGACCACCCAGAGCAGTTCACCACCAAAACGGTCGGGCCCGAAACGGTCGTCGCTTCGTTTTTTAGTGAAGAATCGGCGTCCTCGTTTGTCCGGAACCGCGCCCACGCGCGCGTCAGTCGCTCGAGGCTCGCCGCGTACGCGGCGGGATTGTCCCGCGCGCAGGTGGGGCCCACGAAGAAGGCGGCGAGCGGCGCGCGTCTCCGCAGCCACCGCTCGGAGAAACACGCGGGCGAGCCGACCGCGGGGATGGGCTCATCGAAGACGCTCAGGGTGAGCACACCCGGCGCGCCGAACAGGGGGTTCGCGCAGTCCCCGTCCAGGACCGCGACGCGACCCTGGGCGAACAGGATGGCGTTCGCCGCGACCCGCGCGTGCGTGTTTTTACCCGACCCCCGGCCACCGGAGACGCACACCACGCTGGGTTTGCCCTCGGACCGGCGACCCGTCGTGGACGCGACCACCTCCGAGATGGTCGCCTGGAGGTCATCCGGAAAGCGCGTCATGCCATCGCGCCGGACCTCAGTGGCGCGGCAGGCCGTCTCACGCGAGACGAGAGGGAATGAATGCGCTTTTGCGTTCGGTGGTTTTCTTCGCGAAATTCTGCAGTGCGCTTTTCGCTGAGACCGGTGTCGTGGCTTCAAACGTCGCGCTCGGAACAACGGCGCGCGCCGCGGTCGGCGGATGGCGATGCGTCGCGTCGCGCTCGCTTCGGCGAGCACGCTCGCGCGCCGCCTCGGGATCCCCGAGTCAGGACGGTGTTTCTCGTCCATGTCCGTCGGGCAGCCCACTCCTTTGACCCATCCGCACCTGATGGGCGTCGGCGAGCTCACCCCCGGTTTCTCGGCGCGCGAGTACGCGGAACGCCGCGGGCGCCTCGCCGAGAAGCTCCCGCCCCACTCCGTGGCGCTCCTCGCGGCTGCTTCGCCCGCGCACCTGCCGAACACGGTCATCCCGTACCCCGCGTACCGGCAGGACGCCGACTTCGCGTACCTCACGGGCGTGCTCCAGCCGGGCTGCGTGGCGATGGTGGCCCGCGGATCGGACGCCGCCGATTGCGCGTTCGCGCTTTTCGTCCCGCCGCGCAGCGAAAGGGAGGAGACGTGGAACGGCGCGCGTCTCTGCGCGAACGCCGCGATCGAATACTTCGGCGCGGACGAGGCGTTCGAGCGCGGACCCGGAACGACCCGCGAGATTCTGAAACGGCTCGCCGGCGCCGACGCCGTCTTCGCCGACGAAGACGCGGCGCGCGACCGTTTCGTCGCCGCCGCGCTCGGCACCGCCGGCGTCGCAAGCAGCTCACGGCCCAAAAGTGCTGAAACCCGGATCAAGCCGCTCCGGCCGCTCGTGCACGCGCTGCGGTGGCGCAAGTCACGCGCGGAAGTGGACGCGATGCGTTTAAGCGTGGAGGCGGACATAGCGGGCTTCCACGCCGCCATGCGCGTCTCCGGGCCCGGCCGCGCCGAGCGCGACGCGGCGGCGGAGCACGAGCGCGCCGTTAAACTTTTCGGCGCGGACCGCCTGGCGTACCCGTCCGTGGTCGGGAGCGGCGCGGGCGCGCTCGTGATCCACTACGCCGCGATGGACGCGCTGATGCGCGACGGGGACGTGCTCCTGATGGACGCCGGGTGCGAGCGCGCGGGGTACGTGAGCGACGTAACGCGCACGTGGCCCGTCTCCGGGGCCTTCACCAGCGCGCAGGCGGACGTGTACGACGCCGTGCTCGACTGCAACGAGAAGTGCGCCGCCGCCGCGGCGCAGCCGGGCGTCAGCCTCAGCGAGCTGCACGCGCTGTCCGTGCGCCTGCTGACGGCGAGCATGCGGGACCTGGGCGTGCGGCACGTCGCGAGCCGGCGCGGCGCGTACGCGAAGTACTACCCGCACTCGGTGGGGCACTGGCTGGGCATGGACACGCACGACACGCCGAGCGTCTCGACGTCCGCGCCCATCGCGCGCGGGTGCGCGTTCACCGTCGAGCCCGGCCTTTACTTCCCGGTGGACGACGAGGACGTGCCGAAGGGGCTGCGGGGCGTGGGCGTGCGCATAGAGGATAACCTGGCGGTGGACCCGGAGACAGGCGCCCTGGAGGTGCTCAGCGCGAACCTCCCGAAGCGCCGGGACGAGCAGGAAGCGCTGCTCGGGACCCTCAGGGCGCGGGCGTCCGGGTAGCGCGCGCGTCGCGACGTTCGCATACCGAAAGTACGACGTTCGCGTGTTGTACACGACGCGTAGCTACCTTTATAAGGTGCGGTAGTAGTAATG
>Ga0206682_10003919_pt1 | contig 12402 bp, 10 predicted proteins | sample M240m12015metaG_FD_155444 | JGI IMG/M metagenome (GOLD analysis project Ga0206682, IMG submission 155444) | Ammonia-oxidizing marine archaeal communities from Monterey Bay, California, United States - M2 40m 12015 | ecosystem: Environmental > Aquatic > Marine > Intertidal zone | place: USA... | reverse complement strand
AATTCCTCTAGGAGTAGATAAAGAATCTATTGGCATAGATAAAGTAGGCGGCTTGAATGGTAGCGGGTTGTATACAAATATGGATGTTGCGGTGAAAACCGAACTTGTGATGCCTTCATCATTTCCATAACCTCTTTCTTTTAATTCTTGAGAATGGAGGGTAGAAATAGATGCAATTATATATGTGAAAAAAATTGTTTTTTTCAATTGGCTTTTTATTAATTTTGTGAAATAATTCAAATTTTATTAAAATTTAAGTAATATCTTTTTAATCGATAGATACCTCATTGTTTAAATATATTTTTAAAGTTTTTTTAATCTTCTTCAAAGCTAAGGCTCTGTGGCTAATTATATTTTTTTTATTTTGCGATATTTCAGAAAAAGTCTTTTCAAAACCGATAGGCTTAAAAACAGGATCATATCCGAAGCCTTTTTTTCCAGAAGGTTTAAAGGAGATCATACCCTCGACGACCCCTTCATCAACAAATTCTTTTTTAAGATCTACATAAGAAATTACTGTTCTAAAGCGGGCGGTGCGTAAAGCTTCTGGCACATCTTTTAATTCAAACAAAAGTTTTTCGACATTTGCTTCATAAGTTGAGTTTGAACCAGCATATCTTGCGGAGTATACTCCGGGTGCGCCATCTAATGCATCTACTTCTAAACCGGTATCATCCGCTATAGCAGCTAGGCCAGTTATTTGACTTACTGTCCTTGACTTAATTAAAGAGTTTGCAAGCAGAGTAGATCCTGTTTCTTCAATACTCTTAATATTAGGGAAATGTTCCATTCCTAAAACGTTTATATCCAAATTTTTCAAAAGAGCATTGATTTCTTTTTGTTTATTGGTATTAAAAGTTGCTACAACTATTTTTTTCATTGTTATTATACCAAAATATTATATCTAAAAATGACGAGAAACCTATATGGAATCTTTAAATGAATCAAGTAGTATGTCCTTTTTTAATAATGTTATCAAATCTTTTTGTTTTGCCCTTTTGACCTACTAATTTTGCGACACTTTTTACATGCTGTATATAATTATTTTGTGGCTCGGTAGCTCAGTTGGTAGAGCAGAGGACTGAAAATCCTTGTGTCGCTGGTTCGATTCCGGCCCGAGCCACTCTTTTTAAACTTCCATTACATTGTGACTAAGTAGATTTTTTATATTTGAAAATACCTGCAAAAAATTTATTTGAGGACCTTTCTTCCTTACTTTTATTTATTTCGAAAGCAGCATCAGATTTAAATATTATTTTTTATACAAAATAAGTAACCTTAAATATGAATAAATCAGTTACAATAGTTATTCCTGTCTTTAATGAGCAGGATTCAATTTCAACGGTTGTGAAAAATTTAAAACATCACTTACCAGATACCTCGATTATAATCGTAAATGACGGCTCTACGGATTTAACTGCTGAAAATATTACTGATTTGGATGCCACAATTATTAATCATTCTAGATGCTACGGTTATGGCACTGCACTCAGATCTGGAATTGAAGCTTCTGAAACTGATTTTATTTTATTCTGTGATGGAGATGGGCAACATCAAGCAAAAGATGTAGTTAAAATTATTGAGAATTCTGGCGATTTCGATATGGTTGTTGGAACTAGAGATAAAAACTCACATTCTCAATTAAATAGGGTCCCAGGAAAAGCAGTTTTAAAATGGTTTGCTGACACCCTACTGGGTGAAAAAATCCCTGACCTTAACTCTGGGTTAAGAATGGTTCGCAAGAGCATAATTATTAAATATTTGCATTTAATGCCTCAGGGGTTTTCGTTCTCTACAACCTCTACTTTTGCTTTTATTAAAGATAATCGATCAGTTAAATGGGTTCCAATCAGGACAAAACAGAGGACTGGAACAAGTTCCGTAAAGCAGTTGAAAGATGGACCCTCTGTATTATTATTATTGCTTAGATTGTCAATTTTATTTGAACCTCTCAAAATCTTTTTATTTGCAACTTTTATTTTATTTTTCTCTACCGTGCTATCTGTTTTATTTAATATATATTTTCAAGGAGAGTTCAATATAACCGATACTTCTGTAATATTGGGCTTAGGTACTTTGATTGTCTTCTTATCAGGCTTATTATGTGATCAAGTTTCAGCAATAAGAAGAAATATATAATCCCATAATTAATTAAAAACTTAAGGTATAAAAACCTTTACTTAAATCATTTTCACTGTATGGCCTCAACCTTATATTCGGGTATGGAGTGCACAGCAAGTTAGAATCCCAACATTGATCTTCTTTTTTATCGGCAAGAGTGAGTATTCCATAGCCTGAGGTTGTTTTGAAATCCTTTAGATTGGCAACTGGAATTACTTTTTGTAGATACTGAGGAAAGAAAACTTTTTCTTGGCCCAAGAAATCAACCTTATGAAGGAGAATGCTAATCAAAAGTATTGTAACTATAAAATATTTTAAATTTTTACTTGAAATAATCCTTTCTAAAATTAAAGAAAAATAATGTGAAAAGAACCACCAGGCAGCAAACGAAGAATATCTATTTTTAGGTATGTAAAGCCATAATGCAAGTTGAATAATGATTGGTATAAGAACTATTAAGTTATTTTTTCTTTTAACGTTTAAGGCATATAACAATCCAATAAACCCAAGTATAAATGGGTAAAGAATTTCTATTCTTCGATGTTGAATCCAAAGCCTACTTTTGTATGCTTTAAATTTTAAAAATGCCTTCTCTTTTAATGGTGTGTTTTGACCATATGGCATTGCAAAGTTAACAATTTCACGATGCATCACAGATGCATCCTTTTTATCTATCTTCCATGAAACAGGTATTGATATAAATGTGGCGGGTAACAGAGGGTATCCTGAAAGAATAGCTCCTCGTGCGGACCATAATAAACTAGATATAATAAAGATAGAAAATGTTGGTTTTATAAAATATGATTTTAAATTTATTTTGATTGAATGAATTTTTATTACATAAATAAATAAGACTGCAAGGCCAAAAAGGAGAATACTTGTTTTTATTGTAATACCTAAAAATATTAATATCGGGATAATATGCCCATAAGATGCTTTCTTATGGCTTAGTAGTAAAAACTCAATAGAGATGATACAACCAATAATAAATACTGGTAAATCAGTCGATGTTCCGGGGAAAAAGTAAAATGTATAATGGACTAAAGGTATTATAAAAAGAATACGATAAATTATTTCAAAATTTTTCTTACTCTTTCGCATTATATATTCAAATGGAATAGTAAAAAAAGATACAAACCCAAGAAAAAGGAACACACCATTAAAACCCCATAAAAAGTTTAAATAAAATGGATAGTTCTTAGTTAAGCTAATCAATAAAAAAAGATTACTATTCGTCCCATAATCAATAGAGAGATTACCTAGTCCTTTAACAAGTGGATAGCTACTATTCCATTTTATTATGGGAAGATGGTATAAACCTGAATCTGAAGGAAGCAAAGGGCTATTTGTTAAAATTGAAATCCAAATTAAAAATAAAAGTAAAAAAAAATAAGAATAGAATGATAGACTCTTGAATATTTTAAAATATTGAAAAGTTTTTTTATAGAACAAAACAAAAAACAGTTGAGAGGTATGTAATAATACGGCACACGTAATATTTACTGGCAGAAATAAATGCCATACTTGCAGATAGACAACATTAAAAAAAATACCAAAAATTAATAATCTTGGTATTATTACTAGATCATTTATCTTAAAGTTATTTATGAAGATTGAATGAAAAACACATCCTGAAATAAAAAACTGAAGAATTATAAAAAGAATGCAAAGAGTATCTAAAAAATTCATTAAAGAAGGATATTTATAATGTTTTTAAGTTTTAAAATTAAATTTAATGAAATATATTTGCCTTTATTAACGTATTTTTAGTTGTTACAATATAACAATTAAAAATAACTTGAAATAGTTCATAAAGTTCTAACTAATTGATAATAAATACAGTAAAAATTAAAGAGATTTCATGATACCAGTTCGACTAGGATTTAATATTTTAAACTCTATGTTAAAGCATAAGTTTAATCAGATACCGAACCCAGGGTTCGTTACATTCTTTAACACAGATAGATGCAATCTGAAATGTGTTTTTTGTGATGTTTGGAAAAATCAAAGCGAAAAGGATTCAGAACTATCAATTGATCAGGTAAAACTAATTTTTGAAAAGATACCAAAATTTGATGTCCTTCGCATAAGTGGAGGTGAACCATTTTTGAGAACAGATGTAAGCGATGTAGTAAATTTCATCGATAAAAATAACAAACCTTTCATGGTCCACTTCACGACAAATGGTGTATTAAGACAAAATATTATAAGAAATTTTGAAAAAATTAAAAATCCAAAAAAAATTCATATAAAAGTATCAATCGATGGGACAAATAATAGACATGATTACGTTAGAGGCGTAGATGGAACGTTTGATAAGGTAATGCAAACTATTGATTCATTAATAAAGTTAAGAAAAAAAATGAAATTTCACTTAGGCGTAAATCATGCCATTGTAAACGAATCAGACATTAATGATTATCATCGATTAAAAAATATCTTAATGAAAGAAAATATACCTATTTATCCGACTATTGCTAATACATCAGAAAAATCGCTTTATAATAAAGGTTTAGGGTCACCAGAGAAGTCGGTAGAACCTTTTGGTGAATGGTCTGATGAAGGTCTTTCTTCTTTTACAAAAGAATTACTAAAAGATGCTGAGAACATCAATGATCTTAAAGAAAACATTGTTGATAAATATTTTTTAGGCGGTCTAAGAAATAGACTAGTCAATAAACATAATTATCCAAAACCCAAATGTGTTGCTTTAAAAAGTCATTTAAGAATTTTAGCGAATGGTGATGTACCAACTTGTCTTTATAATGGGGGCGTAGTAGGAAATCTTTTAAATGATTCTTTTGAAAAGATCTGGTACAATAGTGAAAAAACTAATAAACAGCGAGAGTGGGTTGATAACTGTGTTGATATGGGTGGTTGCTGGGAGAGCTGTGAATCTGTAGTTAGTGGAATCTATACAGGTGACATAATAAAAGGTCTCTAATTAATATGACTTATCTTTTTAATAATTTTCATTTTTCTTCTAAACAATTATATATTTTAATAAAAATTTTATTTTATTAATTCCTAAAAGTTCTCAAAATCTCAAATCTTTTAAAATTATGCTATTTTTAAAACTAAAGCTAATTACATAACCATGTGTGGAATATTTGGGATAATCGCAAAAGATAATAAGTATAAAAAAAAATTTTTAGAAAAAGATATAAGTAGGCTTTTCCTATTATCTGAAAGTAGAGGTAAAGAAGCCTCTGGTCTATCTGTTCTCAATAAACACAATATTTCAACCTATAAAGACTCTGTTATGGCATCAGATTTTATAAAATCTGAGCCGTATAAAATGTTGGTTAGAAATATTTTAAAGGAATCTGACGAAGAGTCTTTTGCATTTATAGGTCATTCTAGGCTAGTAACAAATGGAAATGAAATATTTCAAACTAATAATCAACCAATAATCACAGAAAATATGGTTGGTATTCATAATGGAATTATTGTTAATGAAGATCAATTATGGTCTGAAAATAAATTATTAAATAAGCAATATGAAGTTGATAGCGAGATTATTTTTAAACTCATTGAGTATACGCAAGAAAAAAATAATAATATTATCGATTCTATATTAAATACATTTAATCAAATCAAAGGACAAGCTTCGATAGCTTCTTTTTCAAGTATTTTAGATATTTTAATGCTTTATACTAATAATGGATCTCTATATTTAGGTTCAAATAAAAATAAAACAATTATTGTTTTTGCTTCTGAAAATATAATTCTAAAAAAATTTCTTGCTCCTTTTTATTTAAAGAAAACCTTTGGCTCTTTTGAAGTTCAAAAAGTTTCAGCTAATAGTGGATTCATAATTGATTTAAATACTTTACAATTAGATAAAATCATGAATGGTCATTATAAAAAAACTGATTTTCCTCAGAAAATTCGCATTATTAAGGAAAAATATATTCCCAAAAAAAAGAAGAAAATGTTAAATAGTTATCACAATAACGTAAATAGAATAAAAATACCAAAAGATTTCAAAAAACACATTGCCGATGTAAATAAAGCCATAGAATCAATTCGAAGATGCAATAAGTGTATTTTACCAGAGACCATGCCATTTATTAGTTTTGATAGACTTGGCATTTGTAATTATTGTGAAAACTACAATAATTATAAACTAAAAGATTTGAAAATCTTAAAAAGTATAATTAAATCAAAGGTTAATAAAAAAAATGATCCTGATTCTGTAATGGGTGTTAGCGGAGGAAGAGACAGTTGCTTTGGTTTACACTATGCTGTTAAGGAGTTAGGCCTAAAACCAATTGCTTATACATATGATTGGGGTCTAATTACTGACTTAGCACGAAGAAACACCTCTCGAATGGTGAGTTCATTGGGTGTAGAGCATATACTGATATCTGCAAATATCAAAGAAAAACGAACATTTGTAAGAAAAAAAGTTTTATCATGGCTAAAAAGGCCTCAATTAGGGTTAATTCCTTTGTTCCAATCTGGTGATAAACAATATTTTTATTACATGAAAAAAGTGATGAGAGAAAATAATATAAAGATGGGTTTATTTACTGAAAATCCTTTAGAAAAGACAAATTTCAAAACAGGGTTTGCTGGAGTGTTTGAAGGGAATAATCAAAAATCAAGAGTTTTTGATACTTCTTTGCTTAATAAGATTAAGCTGGGCTTATACTTTTCTAAAGAATTCCTACTAAATCCCTCTCATTTAAATTCCTCTATTTTTGATACTTTTGGAGGCTATATATCGAGTTTCTTTATTAAGCATAATTGGGAATTTTTATTTCAATATTATAATTGGAACGAAGACGAGGTGAACAAAACTTTGATAAATAATTATGATTGGGAATTATCTTCTGATACTAGTGATACATGGAGAATTGGTGACTGGAATGCACCGTTTTATAATTATATTTACTATGTTGTTTCAGGGTTCACTGAAAATGATACTTTTAGAAGTAACCAAATAAGAGAGGGTGTTATTTCTAGAGAAAAAGCACTTGAGAAAGTAAAGCTTCACAACCAGCCTAGGTGGGAAACAATAATTAGTTATTGCAATATTATTGAAATAGATTTTCATGAGACTATTAAAATTATAAACAAAATAAAAAAAAGGTATTAGAGATTCCTAGAAAAACTTTTTATTCAAAGATCTAAACTTTTTGGTTTCTTTTTGTTGTGAAAATATGAATGTGAATGAAAATTTGATCCAAGCTCTTTAACCAAATCTATAGTTTCTAAATTTCTTTCTAACATTTGAGCTACTATAAAAAGCGAGACAGGAATATTCTCTTTCTTTAGATAATCTGAAAATTGAATTATTTTTAAAAGTAACGTTAATTGGATAGACTTTAATTAGAATTGAAATATAAATCATATACACGCTTTATTGGTATCCTTATCTTTGTTTATTTAGTTAGTTTTCTTGATTTTGAGGAATTGAAAAACGTATGGAGCAGCCGAGTAAATCTTCAATACTTGTTAAATAATCTTCTTTTTATACCATTAGTTGTTCTGCTTAAATCATATCGATGGTCTTTGATTCTAGGAGCTCAATCCATTAAATTAAATTTAATAGATGCTTATTCTATATATTTCAGCTCTCTTTTTTATGGCAGTATTTCTCCCGGAGGTGTACTTGGAGAAGTAACAAAAGTTCTTCATTTAAAGAATGAAATTGACCTGAATACTGAAAAAACCACGCCCTCTGTTATTATTGATCGTATTTTTGATTTTTTCATTATTTTTTGCATCGGTATTTTTTGTTTAAGTTATTTTATATTGAAAAATTATTTTTTTTCAATATTTGTTTTGATTTTTGGGTTTATCATACCTTTTTATTTAGCATTAATTATTTCATTTAAATATTTGAATAGAACTATAAATAAAAATTTAGATTCTAAAAAAAATATAATTTTTAAAACAATTTTTAGTGTAATGGTTTTGTTCAAAAAACTAAAATTTTCAATTTTGTTAAAAGCTGTAGTCATAACAATCATTGGACAAGTTATAGCCTGTATTCAGGTAATCTATATTTTTAAAATATTAAATTTAGATTTCACAATTTCTTATGTTTTAGCAATTAACTCTTCAATTGTGTTAATATCGGTATTACCTATAACTATAGCGGGAATTGGGAGCAGAGATACAATAGTATTGTATCTTTTTTCATTAAATAATATCAAGATTGAATATGCCATTCTTTTTTCAAGTCTTTATCTTTTTGTATTTAATTTTGGAACCTATTTTTTTAGTTTTATTTCATTATTATTTAAACCGCTTAGAATTAAATAAAATTGAAACATGAAGATTTGCAGCATAAAAGTCATTATGATAATATTTAAAAAACAGATGAATTATATTCAAAAAATATTGGATCCTTCTTTTATTACTCTTATTGTCAGTTTCGCTGAAACCATTTCTGGACAAATTTGTAATAGGATCAATAGATAAACGTGATCCACGTTTTTTTATAAAAACGAATAATATGATATAATTTCATGCTTTCAAGATTTTTTTTATTAAAACAAGGTAAATGCTGCGGCAATGGTTGTTTAATGTGCCCATATTACGAAAAGCACTCAAAGGGATCTCGCCAAGTAAGGGAAGAAGTCTTAGATGATTTAGAAGACTGGGAAAAACAACAGCTAATTACAGAAAAAAGTCATTCTGCTGATAAATAGTTAAGTAACTCTTTAGTATCAGAAAAAAGAAAATCTGCTCCTTTTAATTCTTCTGTGTCTCCATTACCCCAGAGAACACCTCCAGATCTTATATTTGCATTTTTAGCAGTTTCTACATCTATATGAGAGTCTCCTATGAAAATTGAGACCTCTGGTTTCACTCTATACAAATTAATTATTTCTAAGCTTGCATTGGGACTTGGTTTTCTATCAAACTTATCTTCAGCACCAATTGTAATAATATCATAATTATTAAAATAGTTTTCGACACACCTAAGAGCTAAATGATGAAGCTTATTCGTAACAATGGCTATTCGAATTTTTTTCTTTTTTAAGAAATCTAATATTTCATATATCCCATCAAACACCTTTGATCTTTTATTTAAATGAATCGAATATAGGTTCTTGACCTCTAATAGTATTTTCTTAACATCCTTTATATTACCATTTGCATCCGGTAAACTCTTTTGTAAAAGGTCAGCAATCCCACTACCAATATTTTTTTTATAAAATTCTTGTGATCTTTCTGGAAATCCATTTTTTTTTAAAGCACTATTAACAACAAAACCTATTTCAGATGTGCTATCGATAAGTGTTCCATCTAAGTCAAAGATAACTAAACTAATTTTATTTTTATTCATTACAGGTTCTTTTAAACATAAAATTTTTGGTTTAAAGATTATAAGGTTTTATCATTCAACTTTAATGCTATATAAATTAAATAATTGACTTGCCTTTTATTTAAGTTTAAACGGTCCATAAAATAAGACTTCATTCGATCATTGATTTTGAATTTTCGACCCTCTTTTTTGACTGAATACGTCATCTTCAGCAACCCGCCCATTACGGAATCTAATTCTTCGGTTTTAATCCCAGCATCAAATAATTTATTTTTTAGAGTACCTATATTTTTAACACCGTATCTAAGAAAATGTTTCTGCATTACTTTATCATGCTCTTCTTGCCTAAAGTCACGTACTCCATAATTGGTTCTGTAACCTGAAAAAAGAGACTCTGCATCGATCCTAGTGATTAAATCATTAGTAACATATTCATTAACTCTTTTTTTGAAATCAGCCCATCCTTCATCTCTAAGAGGAGAAATTTGTTCAAGATCAACAGCTCGTTGACTCATTATAATTGAAACGAACACTAAAGAGACTACTTTTATTGTTTTCATATTATTTTTAGTTACAATCATTAAGAATAAAAATTTTAAGTTTAGATTTATATTTTAAGTATTTAAAACTAGTCATTAAATTAAAATACTTTATTTTCTACAATTTAAAAAACTTTACAAAAATATTATCTCTAAACAAAATTTTTATAAACTTTTTATTCTTACAGTACTAATAGAATGTATTTCTGCATCAGGATTTTTAAGAACCAATAATAGAATTATTGTAAATGAAAATAATGAAAAAGTAATACTCAAAGGCTTTGGACTTGGTGGCTGGACGGTTCTTGAAGGCTATATGTGGAATGCATATATAGAGCACGCATCAACTACAAATTTAGAAAATGCAATTGAAGATCTTATAGGAATAGAAAAGAAAGAACAGTTTTTTAATTTATATCAAAAAAATTATATAACAGAAAAAGACATTGTTTTTTTAGCAGAAAAAGGATTTAATGCTCTAAGAATACCATTGCATTACAAGCATTTTTCACCTTCTCCTAATGTGTTTACGAATAAAGGTTTTGATTTACTAGACCCAATAGTTGAATTGTGCAAAGAAAATAATATCTATCTAATTCTTGATATGCATGCAGCTCCAGGAGCTCAAAACACAAATGATTTTTCAGATTCTGATGGTGAGACAGCCAAACTTTTTACTCAATATGAGAATCAAATCTGGCTAGCATCGACGTGGAGATATATTGCAGAGCATTATGCAGATGAACCAATTATCGCTGCTTATGATTTATTAAATGAACCCGTTATACCGTGGGGGTATGGTCCTGAGGTTTTAAAAAGTATCTATGTCCGCTCTATTGACTCCATACGCACCGTTGATCCTAATCATATTGTTATAATTGAAGGGAATTGGTATGGGAACGACCACACAGGTTTACTGCCACCATTTGATGATGAAATGGTTTATAGCTTTCATCACTATATCGGTAGTAGCGCAGATACAAATTGGATACATCAGTATACAACAAACTTAAGCCACCAATATAATGTTCCTCTGTGGATTGGTGAATTTGGAGAAAATTCTAATTCATGGGCCTACAATAAAATTAATTTATTTGAAAATAACAATATTGGATGGAGTTGGTGGAATTTTAAGAGTATCGAAAGAATATCAAGTTTATTTTCATACAAAATAAATAATGATTATCAGCAAGTCATCGATTATTGGGAAGGTAAAATCACTAAACCTGATACCAATACGGCATATCAAGGTTTAATCTCAATGGCTGAAAGTATTCATTTTGATTCTTGCCAAATAAATCAAGGACTTATAAGAGCTTTAGTTGATACTGCATATAATACTTCAAAGTCTCAGTATGAAGATTTTCAGCCACCAGGTTTGCTTCCCGCAACAAGTTATGATGTTGGAAATAATAACATTGCGTATTTTGATAATCAGATAGAAGATCCAAGTAAGTTTTCACCCGAGACAAAATCATGGAATAATGGATGGTCATTTAGAAATGATGGAGTTGATATAGGGTCAACTTATATAAATAACAAAAAAATATATTTTGTTGGCTGGATTGATGATAATGAATGGATGAGCTACACAATTAATCCTAAAAATCCAGGAAATTTTAAATTGTCTGCTGAAGTTGCATCATTTTCTAATGGTACAAAACTATCTCTTGAGATAAATGACTCGTCTTCGATAGGACCTATAAATATTCCAAATACAAATGGATGGAGCAGTGGCTGGAGGATAGTAAGTCTTGGGAATATAACAATTGAAGATGAAACAACTTTAAAAATTAAAGCTAATGTTGGTGGGTTTAATTTGAAAAGCCTTATTTTCTCTGACCTAGATGTCTCATCAATACCGATGAATTTAGATCTACGCTGCCACCCAAATCCTGCAAACTCTATGATCACAATTAATTGGAATAGTAATTTTTCCCTAAATACCGACATTAAAATTTATAATATTCTTGGTAAATTAATTTTTGAAAAGAAAATAATATCAGTAAAAGGCGTTAATTCATTTAATTGGCTTATTGAATCTCAGAATTATAACACAATACCTTCTGGTATCTATCTTCTGGAATTAAAAACTATTAATTCACGTGATCTGAAAAAGATTACCTACCTAAAATAATTATTGAACGTAAGTAACTTTGAATTTATAAATACCTTGACCTGTTTCTAAAATTCCAAAGTAGAGTCCGCTTGAAAGTAAATTATTTTTTGTATTAAAAGTTATTGTATTATTTTTTATAAATACCTTTTTTGACCTATAGATTGTTTCACCTTTTAAATTAATTAATTTAACCTCAGATAGTCCATTATTGATATGTCCAGGTATTTTAATGTCAAATGAAGAGTTAAATGGATTTGGAAAGATTGTTAAGTTTTCTATACCTGTTTCTCTCTCATCATTATATAGTTCAAGAGGATCACCTGAATAACCTGAGGTTA
>Ga0206682_10003918_pt1 | contig 12403 bp, 17 predicted proteins | sample M240m12015metaG_FD_155444 | JGI IMG/M metagenome (GOLD analysis project Ga0206682, IMG submission 155444) | Ammonia-oxidizing marine archaeal communities from Monterey Bay, California, United States - M2 40m 12015 | ecosystem: Environmental > Aquatic > Marine > Intertidal zone | place: USA... | reverse complement strand
ACCTTTACCATGTGGAATACCTTTTTTAAAACAACCTTCAAATTTTTTAATTGGAGTTTCTTCAACTTCATAATCATTTTCATAGTAATAGATACCTTTACCATAAAAATCATCTTCTTTATATTCTCCTTCATATACAAGATTTCCATTTGTTAAATATGCTTTACCCTTACCATGACACTTGCCATTTAAAAATTCTCCTTCATATTTTAATTTTTCATTATCATAGTATAATTTACCATAACCATTATATGAATTATTAATATAATGACCATCGTATAAAAGAGTTCCATCTTCCATATAACATTTTCCATAACCATGAAAATTATTATTTAAAAATTCTCCTTCAAATGCTATAATATGTGTGTTAGTATAATATATTATTCCTTTACCGCTAAAATTATTATTTTTAAATTCACCAGAATATACGAGTTTACTATTTATATAAAAATTACCAAATCCATCTTGTAAGCCATATTTAAAATCTCCATCATATATTAATTTATTAGTTAAATTTACATTAGCATTTAAATCAGTAGTGAAAATTTTTATTAAAAATTTTATAATTCCATTTGATTTATAATAAAATTTACCTTTACCATGAGGAAGTAAGTTTTTTAATGCTCCTTCATATTCTAAAAATCCACTTGAATCATATTTTTTACCATAATTATTTTTAATGTAAATTTTTAATTGTGTATTTTCATAAAATTCTTTGTATTCAGTACGTCCAGAATTGTTAATTCTAATTGTTGTCATAATTTTTTATTTATAAATATGATATTTATATAATTTTTATAAATATTATATTTATCAATTTTTTTAAGATAATAATAACAATATATTTATAAAAAGTAATCACCTATAATATTTTAAATATTAAAAAAAAAAATATATATTTCAATATAAATATTTAAAAAAAAAATATATTTAATATTATGGATTCAATAAATTATCAATATCATATATTTACAGGTTATTTATTAGCACCTTTTAGATTATTTTTAACTATTATAACAGCTTTAGTTACATTATTATTATTATTTATAATTGATTTTTTCCCCGATAATTTAAAAAAAAAGTTTATTTATTTATTAGTTAATAAATTATTTTTAAATTTTATAATATATATATTAGGATTAAAAATCAATATAGAAGGATTAAATAATATAATAAAAAAACCACTAATAATAATATCCAATCATATTCATTTATATGATCCAATAATAATTACATACATTTATGATAATTTTATATCATTTATTACATTAGAAAAATATAATTTTTTCCCTATATCTATTGCTATTAAAATATCTAAAACAATATTATGCTGTAGAGATAAAAATAATAGAACAGTTGAAAAAATAAAGAATCATTTAAAAAATAAGAATCAATTAATTATTTTTCCAGATAGATGTGATATTATTGAAAATAATAGAGTAATCGCACCTTTTAAAAATGGAGCATTTATACCAAAAGAAGCTATTCAACCAATAGTAATTAGATATATTCCAACAAGTTGTTTAAATTTAAATTGGGGTGAAGAAGGTTTATTATCTCACTTATTTAAAACTATATTAGATGGTGAATTAAATATTTATGTAAAAATATTACCAATTCAATATTATAAAGAAGAATATAAATCTTTTGAAAAATATAGAGATAATATATATAATTTAATGTCTAAAGAATTACAAACATTACCAAATCAATATCCGCCAAGATTAACAATTGAAAATAGAAGTAGTAAATATACAATGAAATATTTATTATATATTCCTTTTAGTTTATCAATATTAAATTATATTTTTAGTTTTTATTTAGAATCAATAAAACATTTATTTCTTTTTATAACTGGTTATTTTAGTAATTTTTATCCAACAAAAAATACTCATTTAATGAATAAAGCTACAATTTCATATATTATTTATGAAACTTTTTATTGTAATACACTTAATACCTATAATCTATATTTATATTTAATTATTATTTATGGAATAATATTTTATACATATAAAATTAAATATGAAATATTATTTGAAGAAAAAAATAGTATATTACCTTTAATACCTGGATACATTACATCATTATTTATTAATATATTTTATATTTTTAAGATTATGTATAAAAATTGTTAAAATATATTCTTCTTTTTTTAAATTATTAATATAAATTATTAATATAACTTATTTTAACTTATTTCTAAACTTTAATGAATTATTATTTAATTTATTTAATTTATTTATATTAAATAATTTTAAAGATATTTTATAACATTCCATTAAATGTATAAAACTCAATTGATCTATTAATGATATTTTAACATCATATATATTTTTATATTGTTTAATATATGTAAGCCATTTCATACCAAACATATTATCATATATTATTCTTAAATAAGATTTCATTCTTAAATAAGAATGAAATATTTTAACTTTAATATTTTTATTGTTTTTATAATATTTTGGTAATTTAATCTTTACATTTTCTAATAATTTATCTTTATATTTTAATCTTTCTTTTTCTACTATTTTATAATAAGTAGAAATCCATTCTGGTTTATCACGTTTAGTCCATTTATCTTTTTTACATTTATATACTACATATATAAATCTGGAACATTTAATATCATCTTTAATATATTTATTAAATAAATTAATATTTTTTGTATATATTAACTTTGTTCTATTTTTTAATTTAAAATGATTAGGTATATTATTTTTTAACCAATTTAATGCTATTTCTGATTTATGTGTTTCTTTATCATATCTAAATTTATATTCTTGTAATAAACTATCTGCTAAATTTAATAAATATAAATAATTACTTTTACTTTTATTAGCCCATTTATATGGTGCTAATTCTAAACTAATATTTTTACATTTTTTATAAGGTGGTTTTAAATTTGTATTATTATGAATTATATTACACTGTAATTGTAGAATTTCTATAGCTATTTTATTTACATGTTTATCACAATAATATTTTGCACATTTATTAGGATTTTTATCTAAATAAAAAAAGTTAACCATATATACATATATATATACATATATATATATTATTGTTTAATTTTAATATATATATATATATATATATATATGAATAATATGAATAAAAAAATAAATAATATTATTAGATTCGGAATTTATAAAACAATGTTCTGATTTAAAAGATTTTCCAGAAATGTTTTATAATACTATTAAATATAGAGAAGTAACATATTAAATGAATATAAAGGAGAATATGAATATTATGTTTTATGAGGTAAATAAATTACATTTTAATATATTTATTTGGAATTTCGATTCTATTAAACATAATCATATATGTTATTTTATGATTATAATAATGATATTATAATTAAAGATGAATTTTTAATTTATATTGGCTTATAATTATATTGAAAATTAATAAAATTGAAAATCAATATTATTATTTAGAATTATAATTAAATATAAAAATTAATAAAGGTTTTAAAGTATGAAAATTCAATCTAAAATTCAAATATGCATTATTAGTAATTTTTTTCTATTATGTATTATAATTATATTTGTTTTATTATTAAATGATGGTAAATCAAAATATTTTAGAGCAGGGTGGCATGATGATTTAATATTAGTATCTATACCTATAAATACTCAAACTAGATATATCGCAATAAATATATTTATTGCTATAATTAAAATAATTGAAGTAGCTATACAAGAAATAGCTAATCCGATTTTAGGTTTTAATATTTATAATCCAGATAAAAAAGTTATAACTGAATTCACTAAAAATGAATTACAAGTATATGGAAATACAATGTATTTAATAGAAAGTTTTAAAAAATTAATTATGTTAATGATTAGTATTACACAAATAGATTTAGCATTAATTAGTATGTTATCAGGAGAGATAACATCATTGTTTACAATTCGACATCTATTAAATGAAAAAATATTTAAAATATCTAATGAAAATGAAATGAAAAATGTAGAAGAAATAGAATTATTAGTTTAAACTAATAATAATTTTATTTATTTATAATTTTATTTATTTATAATTTTATTTATTTATAATTTTATTTATTTATAATTTTATTTATTTATAATTTTATTTATTTATAATTTTATTTATTTATATTTAAAAATATTTTATTATATTTATATTATTATGTCATTATATAAATTATTAAATTGGATTGATAAAAGTAAAATAAATTTAGGTTGCTTAAATTTAAATCCCAATGCCGTTGGATATTTAGAAAATCATTATGATAAAATTATTTGGGATAGATTATCTAAAAATCCGAATGCTATTTATTTACTTCAAATGTATATGAATATATTTAAACCCACTAAATTTAATTATAATAACTATCAAATTAATACAAGATGCTTAACAGTAAATAATGGTGCATGTTCTATTATTATGAAATATATTGATACTATGGATTTTTGGTCAATGGATCCATATAATCCACCTAGTCCAAAAAAAAATGATATTAGATATTATAATAGATCTATTCCTATGAAACAATGGAATATCCTATCATATAATAATAATTATTATGAATTATGGAAAAAATATCCTGATAATATAAATTGGAATATAATTTCATCAAAACCATGTGCTATTAAATTAATAGAAAAACATTATGATAAAATAGATTTTGATTCTTTGAGTTTAAATAGTGCTGCTATTAATATAATAATAAAAAATTTAGATAAAATAGACTGGAATAAATTATCATTTAATAAAAATGCTGTTGATTTATTAGAAAAAAATCAAGATAAGATAAATTGGAAAAATTTATCATATAATAAAAATGCAATTGATTTATTAAAAAAAAATCAAGACAAGATAAATTGGGAAAATTTATCATTAAATGAAAATGCGATTGATTTATTAGAAAAAAATAAAGACAAGATAAATTGGGAAAATTTATCATCAAATGAAAAAGCTATTGATTTATTAGAAAAAAATCAAGATAAAATAAATTGGAGAAAATTATCATTAAACAAAAAAGCTATTAATTTATTAGAAAAAAATCAAGATAAGATACATTGGGAAAATTTTCATAAAAATAAAAATAAAGAAATTATAAAAATAATAAAGAAAAATAAAGAAAAAATAATTTGGGATTTATTATCTAAAAATTCTTATATTTTTGAATTAGATTATAACTACCTTAAAAAAAGAACAAGTATTATTGAAGAAGAATTAATGTCAAAAGTATTTCATCCAAAAAGAGTTAAATATTATCTAAAGAATTATAATTATGATATTAATTTAGAATATTAAATATGTTAATAATATTAATAAAGATAATATTTAATTACATACAATAAAATCTTTTATTTAATTACCAACCATTAGATCTGTTCTTAATAAAAATTTTCCATTAGTATTACATAAATCATATAATTCTTCTCCACAATGGTATTGTTGTGAATAGAAAAATGCTCCACGACCTGGTTCTGGTTCAACACTTAAATTAATAGTTTTACCAAATTTATCTTCATAAAAAATAGTTTTACCACCATTAAAACCTTTATTCATAAAAATATTTAATGTAGCATAACTAATATTATTTTCTTTATCTCTATTCATACCATCTTTATGAATACCAAATTTCATATTTTTATGATATCTTGACATTCTGAAACAAGAATTTAATTTAATTCTTTTATATTTTTTTTTTAGCTTCTTTGGTATATATGATTTAATTTTTTCAAACAATTGTTTTGCTAATTCTTCATCATAAAATATATATCTATCATATACCCTATCTTTATCTCTAATCTCATCTATATTTTTATTATTATATTCATCCATAAATTTATTTATAAATTTATTACATTCTTCTTCTGTAAATAAATTATCTATTTGATGTAAAAAATCTGTCATGTTATCTATAAAATTATTATATTTAAATATTTAAATATAATAACATTCAATTTTTAAATTATTTTTTTAAAAATTTTTTTAGAGCTTTATGTAATTCAACTGCTTCATTATAATTAATGTTATTTTCACTCATAGATGTTGGTCCAATTATTTGAATTGATACTCCTTTATATTTTTTTGTTTTATTATTTTTAGCAGTTATTCTTTTATTCTTTATTTTTATCTGAATTTTATTTCCAACTTCATTAATAAAATTTTTAATTTCCATTTATATATATTATAAATCAGATAAAAAAGGTTCTCCTATTAAATCAAAACGATTTTGTCTTTTTATTTCCCAAGATTCATTTTCAATTTTATCTGGGAATTCTATATCAAAAAATATTGAATCAGATATTTCTACTACTTGTCCTATATAAAAATTATCGTGTATAATATATTTTTTTGATAATTCATATATTTTTTTATACAATTCATAATAGGATTTTACTAAATTATGATCTTTATATAATAAATAATTATTATTAAGATTATCTAAATTATTATCTAATATAATTTTTTTAATAACATCATTTAAATTTTTTTTAAATATATTTGAACATGTATTTTATCTCTTATTAATTTATCTAAAATTTTTGGAGTTGCCTTTTTACTTCTTTCATTATCAATTTCTATAAATTTTCTATCGTAATTACATTCTTTTTTAACATTATTTGAAAATCTTAAATTTCTTTTTTTATATATTTTTTTACTTTTTAAAAATTTAGCTTTTCTTTCTTTTGATATCATATTTATATATATATTTATTATATGAATTTTTAAGTTATAATTCATATTAATTTAAAATTGATTAGTATATACTATATTCATTTATGTAACATAATTTTCTAATATATAATTTATTTTTTCTACCTGGACGTTGAGCACGACTTATAATTTGTTGTTCTAATAATTTATCCTTATCGTTATTATAATTATGAACTAAAATAATATCAGTTGTATGTTCTAAATTAATTCCATATCCATGCATCATCCCATTAGCCATTAATATAGTTGCTTTCTTATTTTTAAAATTATATAGTTGTTTTTCTATTTCTTTTAGATTTCCTCCATCTAATGTTGTATTTGTAATTTTTTTACTATCTAAATATTTTTGAATTTCATCAAATATCTTAGAATAATTTGAAAAAATAATAATAGATTTATCAGTTAAATCTTGATCTAAATATGTTTTAATAAAATTTAATTTTTCTTTATTTGTTAATATTACATTCGGTAGTGCTTCAATATTCTTTTTTAATATTTGTTTACAATCACCATCTTTATTTTTTAATTTTTCTACCTGCATTAATTTATTTATTAGATTATGTAAATTATTATTAGATTTTGTTAATATCTTATTTGGATTTGTTAACATATTATTTGATTTTGTTAACATTTTAAAAATATTAAAAAAATCAGTTATTTTAGTTCTACAATAAGCACATTTATTAGATTCTAATACAATTCTATTAATACAATTCTTACAATAAATATTAAAACAACAATTTATTGTATATATATTTTTAATTTCAATATCATCAAAACAAATAATACATGAGTTAGTTTTTTTTATACGTTGTTTTAATATTTCTAATTTTTTATTAGAAATATTATATTTCTTTTCTAATATTTCTTTTTTTTTTATTAATTCATTAATAATATAATCATTGTTATTTATCTTCATCATAGTATTTTTAATTTCTTTTATTTCATCATCATAATTTTTAATTTCTTCTTTTAATTTATTATTTAAATATAATATCATATTATCATATTTTGATGTAAAACCTAATCCATTTATCTCTGCTAATTCTTTTGTATTAAATAAATCTGATATTAATTCTAATTCTTTATTTTCACAAATAATATATTTAATATCAGGTTCTTCTAAATTATTAACTACTTCATATAATTCATCTTTACATTTAATCTGATAAATATTACTATCTGTAAAATATCCTATTTTTTTTATATCAAATGTTCCAGATATTAACCAAATATTATCAGCTATTATATCATTTTGTATATAATTACTAACATTATTTATTTCATCTATTATAATTCTTTTAATATTCATCTTTTGATCTATTACAATATCTGATATTAATTTATAATACATTGGTGTAGTTAAAAGAATATTTTGATCTTCTATGATTTTATTATCAAAATATAAACTACTTATATCACTATAATTTATAAATTTTTTATATTTTATATTTGTAAATTTATCTATACTTTCATACCATTGTTTATATATATTTTCAGTTACAATTATTATATTTATTGATTTACAAGTATTTCCTAATAATACTGTATCTTGATTTATACAATTTGATATTAAACTTAATATAACATATGTTTTACCCGTTCCTGGATTATCAGTTAAAGCATATAATTTATTTTGTCGCTTTTCTAATTCTTCACATTTTTTTAATAAAATTTTTTGATGTTCCCACAAGGATATAGAACTATATTTAGGTTGTTCGGCTTTTATATTATTATAATCTAATAAATAATTCATATCATTATAAATAAAATATATCTATATATATTTATATATGTTAAATATTATTTTACTTAATATACCTAATTTATTTAATAACCCAAGTATAACAAAAGAAATGAAACCAATAATTACAAAATTATCTATCTTCATGATAGAAACGATTACGACTGTATGTAATTTTCCATCCAATGGTTCTTTTCTGACTTTTGTACTTGAGTGTCAAAATAAGATACATTAGGCTTATACGAAGAGTGATCAACAAATACAAAACCTAAGTCGTGAATAATTGCTTGATTGTATAAAACAAAAACTATGATTACATTCATTTGTATAACATATTGAACATTTATCTAACTTTTCATAATTTTTTTTTTATTATTATAAAATTTTTTGTAATTATATCAACCTCTTCAACCATATATTTATCTGGTCTTAATTCTATAAACCATCCAGCAATATTATAATAAGAATATTTTAAATTATTAATAAGATATTTAAATAATTTATGGTCATTCATAGTAATATCAAGATCTGGAATTAAATTATATACATATTTAATTGTTTCTAATGTATCATATTTAACCAATCTTCTAAATAATTTATTATTATCTTCAGTTATATCAAAATCTTCAATATTATTAATAAAATATTTAATTACATTTTCAATGCCCCAATTTTATTTATTTTTTATATAATCCAAAAAATCATATTTATATTTATTTTCAAATTTAATATTTTTTTCCATTAAAAAGTCTAATACTTTTGTATCATTAAATCTATTTTCAATAAACCATTTAACAAATTCTACATTAGTCATATAACAAGCTGTGCTAAAAATAGTATCACATTTGAAAATATCTTTATTTTTAGATTGTAACCATTTTAATTTTTTTAATGAAATTGATTTATCTTTATTTATGTTAAATATTGTATTATTCATTTTAATAGGTTTATAATTTTGTATTTCATCATACATCTATATTAATATATCCAAATCTAACGTTTTAATATTATTAATAAATATATTATTTTTATTAATATGATTTATAAAATAGTTATTGTCAATTTTATATAAAAATTTAAGAGCTTTATGATTTGGAAAATCTCTTAAAAAGTATTTAATCGGTTTATATACATTATTATTAAATATATTTTGATGTTTAATAGTAATATTGGAATTTAAATCATATAACCATTTAATCATTTCTAGTTTATTATTTTTACAACTTTCATAAAATGCTATTTGATATAACTTATTTGTTTTCTTTTTTTCTTCAAGTTGAGATAAAATCCATTTAGCATATGTAAAATTATTTTCTTTACATATCCATACAAAATCTTTTCTAAGAGTATTTTTTATAAAATTTTTAGGTTTAATACTAATAAACCATTCACAAAATTCTATATTTAAATTAATTGTATCAGAATAATTAATTAAATTAATATCTTTAGTAAATATAATATCATAATCTACTATAATATCTTGATATTTATTAATTAATATTTTAGCTTTTTCTAGTTCATAATTATAACAAGCTATAGTAAAAGCATAGTTAAGTTCCTCTTTTGATATTTCTGAATTTTTATTTAAAAACCATGTAACCATTTTTATAGAACCTTTTATATCAAACAATGAAACAAAATATGAATAATTATAGGTATTACATATATTAGAATGTAAATTAGTAATAATATTAGAATCTTTTTTATAAAACCATTCAGCAATATTAACATATTGTTTTTTTACTGAAATACAAAATAATTCAGATATAAGTTTATCATATTCATCTTTGTCAGGTTTATCTTTTACTAGTTTATCATATAATACATCTAATATTAATTTTAACATATCTAAAAAATTATTTTCACATATTTTTTTACATAATTCTGAAAAATTATTTATACTTGTATGATTATTATTAAATATAAAAAATAATTTAAATTCAAAATTATCTACTAGCCAAATTACTATATTAATAGAATTACTTAAAATACTTGAATGTAGTATTCGTTTAAGATATTCGTTAAAATCAAATTCTATATATTCTATGTGTATATAATATAACTCCAATAACCACTTTGCAACATCTAAATGATTATTATTACAAGCTACCATGAATGCTTCAAAATTATTATAATAAATATCTAATCCTGATCGTATTTCTAATAACCATTTGGCATATTCTAAATATCCCTTACTACAACAAATTCTAAATGGTTTTTCATCATCTAAACAAGTATCTACATCATTATTTATCGATTTTAACCATTTAGCTATTTCTAATTGATTATTAAAACTAATATCAACAAAAATATCTACATACGACCATTCCTCATCTTATTCTATAATAGAATTAAATAATTCACAGTGTTCTAAATAATATTTTGCTATATCTATATAGCCATGATAACAAAGAACTTTAAATTCATTTGATCGTACTGATTCATGATATCTGGTATATTTATCATCAGAAACAATTGTGTATAATTTATCAAACTTTCTTTCTTCATATAAATTAATAATTTCTGATAATTCTGAATGTTCAGATATAACATATTTATCTTCTATTTTATTAGAATAAATATGTTCATTCATAGTTGTATTAATTTTATATTTATCATTTTATATATAAAATAATATAGGATATAATTAAAAAACATCATTAATCATCTAAAACATTTGGAAATGGGTAATGTTTTTTACAATAACAGTAATTACCTGTTTGTGTATAGTAAATATTACAATAACCATAAAATTTACCATTCTGAGAAGGGACATAATTTGAATTATACACAATTGCATAATTATAACCAGCAACTTCATTATGTCCACATATAATACAAGTATCTTTTATTTTATTATTATGAATTAATTTAATATCAAAGTAGAACTCATCTGGTTCTAAACTATCCGTTAGATTAAATGTTAAATCCTCTGATAAATGTTCGTTTATAAATAGTTGTGTGATAGCTTCTTTACTTTTTATTGGATTTTGTGAATAAAAAGTATCATCTGTATTTTCAATCATTTTGGTATCAATACCACCAAATGCGACTTCGTGTTGAAATGTAATGTAATGTTCTACCATACTTCCACCATCTCTATTACAAAACTTATAAAATTCATATTTCATTAATAGGTATGCATCATATATATTATTAAAGTATTTAATATATACTTTTTGATCTTTAATAAGATGAACTAAATAATTTTGAGATAGTTGTGGATAATAATAGTAAAATCTTTCAATAGGATAATTTTTGTATGTTGTCTTTGATTTTTTACTAATAGTTTTATGTTCAACTACATCATAATATAATGGTTTATTAAATGTATCAAATTCAATAACATGAATAAATTTTGTATTTTTATCACAAGGGTATTTTGTAGTAAATAGATTTACTGCTTTTTTTGTTTTATCGTGTCTTTGTTCCACATTTATTGTAGAATATGTTGTTAAATCGTGTTGGTAGAATATTTTAAAAACAGTAAGAGAACCTATAACATCATCGTCTAAATTTTTATATCTTATCTTCATAAAAACAGTACGATGACCTATATCATCATCGTCTAATTTTTTATATCTTATCTTCCTAAAAATTATTATTATTATTATTATTATTATTATAAAAACATATAGTATATTAATATTTACCATTTACTAATCAATATTTTTAATTTTTAAATTATTTATTATTTTGTTAGAGATTTAACTCCTTCATTATAAGTAATGTTATTTTCACTTATTGATCTTGGTTGAAATATTTGAATTGATACTCCTTTATATTTTTTATATATTTAAAAATAAATTATATTTAAAATTATATAAAATGCCTACAATACCAAAAATAGTTATATCATTATTAAATTTATTAGATAATAAAAAAAAATATTATTTTATAAATCAATATTTTTCATTTATAAAAATAGATTTATTAAATCAATATAATATATGT
>Ga0206682_10003917_pt1 | contig 12404 bp, 13 predicted proteins | sample M240m12015metaG_FD_155444 | JGI IMG/M metagenome (GOLD analysis project Ga0206682, IMG submission 155444) | Ammonia-oxidizing marine archaeal communities from Monterey Bay, California, United States - M2 40m 12015 | ecosystem: Environmental > Aquatic > Marine > Intertidal zone | place: USA... | reverse complement strand
TAAATGCTGCAGGTAACTACACTAAGCCTACTATGCGTAAGAACCTCGTAGCTAAAGTAAAAGCTGGTAGTAAGGGCGGTAAGCCTGGTCAGTGGTCAGCACGTAAGGCTCAGATGGTAGCTAAGCAGTACAAAGCTAAGGGTGGAGGCTACAAGTCGTAATGAAAGCACCACAGAAATCACTTAAGAAGTGGGGCGATGAGAAGTGGGGTACTAAGTCAGGTAAGCCCTCTACTCAAGGTAAGAAAGCTACAGGTGAGCGTTACCTCCCTAAGAAAGCTAGAGATGCCTTAACCCCTGCTGAGTATAAAGCTACAAGTGCTGCCAAGCGTAAAGGTACTAAGGCAGGTAAACAATTCGTAGCTCAGCCAAAGAAGATAGCTAAGAAGACAGCCAAGTACAGGAAGTGATACTATGATGATGGGTATGAGTTTAATGCTAGGGGAGCCACCAGAGGTAGACCCTAAGAACCGTGACCGTGCAGAGACCTACTGGATGTATGGTGCTTCTGCAGAGGAACTAGGCAAGGCGTGGAATAAAGACACAGATATTGCTGCACTTAAGACTTGTGGTAACTGTGATTACTTTGACAACCGTGCTCGTACTTTGAAGTCGTTAAACATTGAGTCAGGCTTAGGTGCATGTACTAAGTTTGAGTTTGTATGTAGCCAAGAGAAGTCCTGCCAAGGTTGGGACTGTAAAGATTCAATTATGATGGAAGAGGAATAAGACTATGACAACATCACGCAGAGCAAAAGCCGCAACGGCTTCTAACTATGTCGAATCCAAAAACTCTGATGAGAAGAAATATAAAGCAGAAGTAAGATCTGTCATTGCAAAATACAAAGATAGAGGTACTTCTGGTAATAAGCAGATGCTAAAAGAGCTAGAAGCACTAGATTCTAAGTATAATAAGGATCGAGTTAAGCGTGTTGACAAGGGTCTAGAGGACGATGAAAATGTTATCAAGTATGGTAAAGATGCTATGAAGGGTAAGTCCTTCGCTAAGTACAACAAGGGTGGTATGACTAAGAAAAAGATGGGTTATGCTTCTGGCGGTTTAGCCTGTGGTGCATCAAACCAAGCAGCACGTCCCATTAAGAATACTAACACATGAAGTATTATCATAAGTATAAAGAAGCTCTTGAGGCTGCAGGTTATCGTGTAGATGAGCACGGCTACGTGTGGGACTCTATGGGTAACCAGTCTGCAGGTGAAGACAACTACGGTAACGTACAAAGTAAAGACGCTAACGTAAATGAGATCTGTCGTATAGCTGAAGCTTCTCCTGCGCCTAAAACTAAACCAGCTAAGAAAAAAGCTAAAAAGGTAGAGGTTAAAGATGAGGATCTGGAAGTGGTACGAGCACGTGATGAAAATGGACATTTCATTGCTGACAACCCCGATACTCCTGATGTAAATGAAGCTTGGGTAGTTAAGACAGTTAAGAAGGTTACTAAAAAGAAATGAGTTTATTCAACCAAGGTAAAGCCTCACGTATGCGTTCTGTGTATGGTCACAATAGTGGCACTACTACAGAGGATGTATATACGTGTCCAGCTAACTGTGTAGCGGAGCTTACCTTTGTACATGTAGTAAACGGTGGAGGTAGTACTAACTCTGTAGACGTTGTGTGGTACGTAGCTGCAGATAACTACACGTCGCACTTCTTATCAGGTAAGAGTCTAGGATCAGGCGATAACACTACATTTATTAACATAGACTTAGTACTCCAACCTGGTGACAAGATACAAGTAACCCCAGTAAGCGCTGGGCATATTGACACCATTCTTACTGTAACAGAGACCTTTGTTCCTATTGGTTAGCGGGTATTCCAACATAGCAGTTCTAAATAGCACCATAATGTAGTATAACTGTAGTTGCCAATAAAGGCATAACACAGGAGACTACACTAATGTACTTAACATACGACTACCCAAGCCAACTTAAAATCGCAGTAACTACCTCTATCAAACGTACCTTTAAAGCAGTAACTAAATTCTTTGTTTCTATTGGTACTTCACTTGTAAAAGCACAGCAAATGAGAGCTGACTACTGGTTACTTAACAACATGAGTGACCAACAACTAAAAGACATCGGTATTACCCGTGGTGAAATCAAACAACGGTTCTACGGTACAGATAGTCAAACATAAGAAAGTAGTGTAATGGCACGACAACTTACAGAGAATCAAGTTAAGTTCTTAGAGGTACTCTTCGATGAGGCTGGCGGTGACGTAGTGAAAGCTAAGAAACTTGCTGGCTACAGTGATAACACGCCTACAAGACTTATCATTGATTCTCTTAAGGATGAGATCTTTGATGGTACTAAGACGTACATGGCACGTATTGGTCCTAAGGCAGCTGTAGCTTTTGGTCAGGCTCTTATAGATCCTACAGAGCTTGGCGTAAAAGAGAAGATGTCTGCAGCCAAAGAAGTACTAGATCGTGCAGGTATTGTAAAGACAGAGCGAGTAGAAGTGCAAGCCTCAGGTGGCTTGTTCATTCTCCCGCCTAAAGAGCAAGATGCAACGACTGACTAAGACGAAAGAACGTGAGAGCATAGGCTACTGGATGTTGCCTAAGCCTGACTTTAAAGTAAAAAGATGGGAGAGAATCCCACGATTATCGCCTCAAGTTCCGTTTGGTTACGAGATAGACCCAGATGATGAGGACTGGCTAAAACCTATAACTAAAGAATTAGAGCTTTTAGTACTTGCAAAGAAGCACCTAAAGCAGTATAGTTACAGGGAAGTCAGTGCTTGGCTATCAACACAGTCAGGCAGGTATATCTCACATATGGGGTTGAAAAAGCGTATAGATGTCGAACGAAAACGTAAGTCACTTGCTTCAATTAAACGCAAGCTTGCCCAGCGGCTCGAAAAAGCGCTCAGGCAGTACGAAATCCTCGAAAAAGAAAGGCTCGGCTACTACACCTACGAAGAAGAAGACGAGCCAGACAACAGTTCCAGCACAGGTTAAGCCTGCAGAGTTTGACCCTATAGCTGCACAAGAGGTAGTATTTCAGCCTAATCCAGGACCACAGACACAATATCTAGCGTCTAGTGAGAGAGAAGTACTATATGGTGGGGCAGCTGGTGGAGGTAAGAGCTACGCCACACTAGCAGATCCACTACGTGACTTGAACAACCCAGACTTTAGTGGCCTACTTGTACGTCACACAACAGAAGAACTTAGGGAACTAATACAGAAAAGTCAAGACCTGTACCCTAAAGCTATACCCGGTATAAAGTGGTCAGAACGTAAATCTCAGTGGACCACACCCCGAGGAGGGCGTCTTTGGATGTCCTACCTCGACAAAGACACAGACGTTATGCGCTACCAAGGGCAGGCGTTTAACTACGTAGCATTCGATGAGCTTACTCAATGGCAATCACCCTATGGGTGGAACTACATGCGCTCAAGATTACGTAGTAGTTCCAAAGAGTTAGGCCTCTACATGAGGGCTACAACCAACCCTGGTGGCCCCGGTCATTCTTGGGTTAAGAAGATGTTTATTGACCCTGCCCCGTCTAACACCCCTTTCTGGGCTACAGACATTGAGACAGGTGAAACTCTAACTTACCCTCAAGGTCACAGTAGATCTGGTGAGCCACTATTTAAGCGTAGGTTTATACCTGCTAGTCTATTTGATAACCCTCACCTAGCTGAGAGTGGCGACTACGAAGCAATGCTTCTGTCGTTACCTGAGCACCAAAAGAAACAACTACTTGAGGGTAACTGGGATGTTAACGAAGGTGCAGCGTTTCCTGAGTTTAACAGGAATATACACGTTGTTGAACCTTTTGAGATACCCGACTCGTGGACTAAGTTCAGAGCGTGTGACTACGGTTACGGTTCATTCACTGGGGTTGTATGGTTAGCAGTAACCCCGTCAGAGCAACTCATAGTTTACAGAGAGCTGTACTGCTCTAAGGTCACGGCTACAGACCTAGCTGATATGATCCTAGAAGCTGAAGCTAAAGATGGAACTATACGTTATGGAGTACTTGACTCCTCTCTGTGGCACAACCGTGGTGATACTGGTCCATCACTAGCTGAGCAAATGAACATGAAGGGATGTCGCTGGCGTCCCTCTGATAGATCAAAAGGCTCACGCATATCAGGAAAGAACGAATTACACCGCCGACTGCAGGTAGATGAATACACAGAAGATCCTAGACTAGTGTTCTTCTCCACCTGTACAAACGTAATAGCACAGCTACCGTCTATACCTTTGGACAAAAGAAATCCAGAAGATGTAGATACAAATGCAGAAGACCACTTGTATGATGCGTTACGTTATGGTATAATGACAAGACCACGTAGTTCTCTATGGGATTACAATCCAGCTAAAGATCAACGCTCTGGATTTCAAGCTTCAGACTCAACATTCGGGTATTAAAATATGGCAGACATAGAAGACGTAAACTTCGATACAGATGAAGTAGTAGCTGCAGAAGACGGTAGCGATAAACTCTTTGACTCAGTTAACAGCGTTGTTAGCTTCGTTAAGGACCGCTTTGGACGTGCAGAGGATGCTAGACTTGTAGATGAAGAGCGTTGGCTACGTGCTTATCGTAACTACCGTGGCTTGTACAGTTCAGACGTACAGTTCACTGATACAGAGAAGTCACGTGTATTCGTTAAGGTAACTAAGACTAAAACACTTGCAGCCTACGGTCAGATCGTAGACGTACTGTTTGGTAATAACAAGTTCCCTCTTGCAGTAGACCCTACCGTACTACCAGACGGTGTAGCAGATGCGGTACACATTAACGTAGATCCTAACGCAGATAAGGCTGGTCAAGACGGAAGGGCTGTCACAGAGAACGTAGCGGCCCCTACAGCGCTGTTAGGAGATGACGGTAAGCTACTACCCGGGGAAACGATCATTGATCTACAGGAGCGCTTAGCGGGTCTCAAGACTAAGTTGTCCCCTGTCAGCGATAAGATCATCGAAGGTGATGGTACTACTCCAACTACTGTGTCCTTCCACCCTGCGATGGTAGCAGCTAAGAAGATGGAAAAGAAGATCCACGATCAGCTTAATGAGAGTGGTGCATCTAAGCACCTACGCTCTATGGCTTTTGAGATGGCTCTACTTGGTACAGGCGTAATGAAAGGCCCATTTGCTGTAGATAAAGAGTACCCTAGCTGGAGTGAAGAGGGTGAGTACTCTCCTATAGTTAAGACTGTACCTGAGTGTAACCACGTATCCGTATGGAACTTCTACCCAGACCCAGAGTCTACATCAATGGATGACGCTGAGTATGTAGTAGAACGTCATAAGATGTCACGTAACCAACTGCGTTCTCTCAAGGGGCGTCCTTACTTCCGTGATGAGTCTATCGAAAACGCCATTGCTCAAAGCCCAGACTACGTGCGTAAGCACTGGGAAATGAAGATGGAAGACGATGACATCTCTGCTCAGTCTGAGCGCTGGGAGGTTATGGAGTTCTGGGGCTACGTTGACGTTGACATTCTTGAAGAGAACGGCGTAAAGCTCCCTAAAGAGCTACGTGATCTAAACGAAGTAAGCTGTAACATCTGGGTATGTAACGGTGAAATACTGCGCATGGTGCTTAACCCCTTCAAGCCTGCACGTATTCCTTACTACTCCACTCCTTACGAGCACAACCCTTACAGCTTCTTTGGTGTAGGTATCGCTGAGAATATGGACGATACACAGACATTAATGAATGGCTTTATGCGTATGGCTATTGACAATGCTGCACTTTCTGGTAACCTTATTATGGAAGTCGATGAGACTAACCTTGTACCAGGACAAGACATGAGTGTGTACCCCGGCAAGATCTTTAGGCGTCAAGGCGGTGCTCCAGGTCAGGCCATCTTCGGGACTAAGTTCCCTAACGTGGCACAGGAGAACATGCAACTCTTTGACAAGGCTCGTGTTCTTGCAGATGAGAGTACTGGTTTCCCTAGCTTCGCACATGGTCAGACGGGTGTTAGTGGCGTAGGTCGTACAGCTTCTGGTATCTCTATGCTTATGTCTGCAGCTAACGGTAGTATCCGTAGTGTAGTTAAGAATGTAGATGACTACCTACTAGGCCCACTAGGCAAAGCTTTCTTCTCGTTCAACATGCAGTTTGACTATGACGAAAGTATCAAGGGTGACTTGGAAGTTAAAGCATCAGGTACTGAAAGCTTGATGTCTAACGAGGTACGCTCTCAACGTCTGATGCAGTTCTTGCAGGTAGCGTCTAATCCTAACCTTGCACCCTTTGCTAAGATGGATTACGTCATCCGTGAGATCGCTAAGTCTATGGATCTTGACCCAGACAAAGTGACTAACTCTATGCAAGATGCAGCTATCCAAGCTGAGCTATTCAAGAAGTTCCAAGAGCAGAACCCACAGCCCCCACAACCAGGCCCAGCGCCGGGTCCAGAAGGTCAAGCACCAGCGGGAGCTAACGTACAAGACACTACAGGTTCAGGTGGAGCGCAGATGGGTACAGGCACAGCGCCACAACCCGGTGAGCAAGGATTTAGTGGGAATGTAGCCTAATGAGTGGTATCACTAGACTGTTAGCTAAAGAGCTTAGCTCTGCGCTGGGCATTACGGATAACCCTAAGTTCAATCCTATGTTCAAGGATTTACCTAAAGAGGTTAACATGTTTGATGTTGCTGATCCCGACAGTCCTGTCTTAGCTAGGTTTTACAGCCCTGCAGATAATGCTATTGGTAACGCTAGTATAAGTGAGACTAAGGGTACTAAAGGTGAAAACATTGAAGCCTTTGTACGCAAGAGAGCACCTAAAGTAACCAAGGGTGAACTAGAGTTTCGTGATTTCAAACTAGACCCAGAGTCCCGTTACACTACAGATCAAGCAATTCAAGATGCTATGATTGACCCTATGGAAGTTGTAGCTCTTCGCAAACCTCAAAAATATAGACAAACTCAACGTCAGTCAGACCTTAAAGATATAGAGATAGGTTATGAAGAGGTTGGTGTAGATGTAGCTAATCAAAACTTAGGTCTTACTACTCACTACGGCTCTTCTAACCTTGCACACACAAGGTATAGCTTAAGACAAACTATAGGTGAAGATGGAGATCTAGCAAGCATAAGATTCGATCAGAACCCTGACTACATTCTTATTGAAGAACTACAGTCAGATGCAATACAAAACATTTCAAGTGACGCTTCTAAAGTCATAAAAGAAGCAACAGACGAATATAGAATACAGTTTAAATCTGCAATAGATGATATATCTTTTAAACCAGAGTTTGAATTACCTGGTACTGTGTTTGAAGACTTTGAAGACTTTATATTTAATAAGTACTTACCAATACGCATGAATAAAAAACTAAGTACCAAAGAGCAAGATGAAGCAGTACAAAATATATTTAAAGATGCAGGATTACCAGATGAAATTGCAGAGACTAAAAAAGCAAATCTTATAGCAATAAAGGACTACTTTGATTTTCTTACTATGACAAAGCTTAATGTATATGACTTTTCAGGTAAGAACAACATATTAGGACTTATTATGGATGACGCTAATGATGTAATATATAAAGCTATGAGAGTAGTAGATAAGAAGGACACACCTCTAACTAGTCTAACTGATTCTATACGTGTTCTACTACAGTCTATCATTGCTGATGCAAAGTCTAAAGGTGTTGATGAAATAGTACTTCCTCCTATTGAAAAGCTAGCGGCTAAACGCTTTGATATAAATAGTGACGAATATAAAAAAGCTATATCTAAGGGGTCTGGTTTTTATAATACATACGTTGTAGCTTACGACAAAGCTGTTAATCAGTTAAAAGCAGAGTTAGGAACGCAAATTAAAGTAGGTACTAAAGAACTGAAGTATAAGCCTTACATTAACCCTAAAGAACGGCAGTTAGCGGAGCGCTTTCCTAATGGTAGTTTAGCTAAAAAAGTATCTAATATGGATGAAAAAGATTTAGTTGTATTAAAAGGTAAATCTATAAACATAAAAGATTTGAAGTTAGATCCTAGTGAAACTGAACTACGTTTCAACACAGGTGGGTTAGTACAGAGGCGAACTAAATGAATGGCGCACTAAAGAAGCTAGTCAATGATAAGCAACTATGGGACGCTTACGTAGAGTACTTAGAAGATAAGATACACGCTGCACACAAGAGACTAGAACAAGAGAATCAACCTGATAACATGTACAGGGTTCAAGGCGAGATCGCCTCACTACGTAGATTAAAATATATGAGGGACGAAATCAATGTCTGACCAAACTCAAGAAGCACTTAATGAGTCAGTACGTTTAATGGCCCAGTCCGATGAAAGGGAGTTAGGCGAAGGTTTAACATCTCTTGAGTTTGAATCTGACATGATGCCTCTACTTAAAAGAGATCCTATTGCAATGCTTGGTTACAAAGCAAGTAGGACTACCCGAAGATCTCCTACTATACGGAAGCTAACAGACAAACAATCCCCTTTATACTATGACGTGTCAGAAGATCCCATTGGTCCTAACTACAACTCTCGAATAGATAAGGTTGGATATGGTAGAGATTATGGCTCCTCTAAAGATACCATACTTCACGAGTTACGTCACCGTGGATTAAAGATATTAGAAGAGAGGTATAAAGAAAAAGATTCTTTTATATCAGACTATGGGGATATGGCTCACCAACTTTTAGATAAAGCGGATATTAGTGGCTCTAAAAGTAATGAGTTTGTTGTAGAACTATACGATAATCCAGATGCTACCTATATAAAACCAGGAGATAATGGATCTAAAAACACAATAGGTTATGTATCAGACACACTGCAATTTGTCGATCCTAATAGTGATACACAAGCTATGCCTGATTTAGCAGATGAACTTTTAGGTATAGCTTTAAGCTCAGAAGATCATAGTCAGTTTCGCTCTTTAGTAGACAATACATCTATATCAAAAGAACAAATAGCAGCGGGTAAAGTAGGCTTAGATAGAGCCGCTAGAGATTTACTTAATGAAATCGGTGTTTTAGGTATAGGTACGGAGCCTAATCAAAAGTTTAACGAGGGTGGAGCGGTTATGAGTAAAAGTGACATGCAAATGGAGATGCTACTTCAAGAGGGTGGTATCGCAGATGATGGTACTACTGTAGACCCTGTAAGTGGCAATGAAGTACCTCCAGGCTCAATGGCAGAAGAGGTACGTGATGATGTCCCTGCTCAGTTGAGTGAAGGCGAGTACGTTGTACCTGCAGATGTCACACGCTACTATGGTGTTAAGTTCTTTGAGGATCTACGTTCTGAAGCTAAGCGTGGCATGGGTCAGATGGAAGCCGATGGACGTATTGGTGGAGAGCCAGTAAGTCAAACTATGGACAACCAAGCAGGCGGTGCTCTTACTCCAGAAGAGCTTGCAATGCTACAAGAGATGGGCATGGCTGTAGGCGGTATGGTTCCACCTCCTGAAGCGGTAGGTAATACTGGTGAGTACAACAAAGGTGGTCAAGTCTTGTATGCTGCGCCCGGTACAGACGTAAGCGCAGGTAACGCATCTACGCCAGCCATTGACCCTTACCAAGCTCAGTTCACACAAGGTATGGGTTCAGCCTTTGCTCCAGGCTACCTAAGTCAACAGATCATTGATGATTATAGTGCTTCACAGACTACTCAGACTAGTATAGTCATGCTTTATTCTCCTGAGGGTATTGCAGTGTCTGTATCTCTACCCGCAGAACAAGCTAAGTATGACCAGCTTATAGCTGAGGGCTACACTACTGAGCCTGTAGCTACAACTACAGAGACTGCAGTAAGTACAGGTAATGACGATCCACCACCTCCTGAGGTTAAGGCGATTGACTATACAGGCATGTCAACGGAAGAGTTAGCTAAGGCTTACTCACAGAACCAGACTGCAATGGCTATGATGGCAGGTATGGCAGCTATTAACCCTATCTTTGGTGCGTTTGGAGCGTGGGCTACTAATAGTACTAAAAAGAAAATTCTTGCAGCAGGGTATGAGCCACCTGAGGGCGGTAGTATATTCGATATATCTCTAGGTGACATAGGCAATAAAATAAAAGAGCTATTTGGTCTAAGCGATGAAGAGACCAAAAAAGTTGTTGATAAAGTAGGCGGCGGTGATGATACAACAGTTAAACCTACAGGTTCTTATGCTATAACTTCGGATGAGAAAATACAGAGTATGCAAGAAGATAGGAGCGATGATACTGCTGCTATTGTTGCTAGTCAAGAAGCAACTAGTAACATGCAAGGTATGACAACAGAAGAGAAAACTGCAACGATGAAGAAGGCAACAGAAGGTATAACAGACTACAATGAAACTACGGCAGTTAATAATACAACAGCAGGTGGCGCTGATCTTGATACAGCCTTTGGTATCTCTGGACTAAACGCAGGCGGCTTCGTATCTAAACGATCCAAGAAGAAGAAAAAGAAGTAACTACTAGACTACCAACATAACTATAAGGCTACCCAGCTACGGCTGGCCCCAACATAAGAAAGACTAAACTATGTCAGCAGAAGCACAAACTATCCAAACGGACTCCGTATCACACAAGCGTAACTTATCCCGTGTAGAACGTGATGAGGCAGAACTAAAAGAACTGCTCAAGCAAGCAGGGGTTACACAAGATGAACAAGAACAAGAAGAAACCCCACAAGCGGAACCCGATAGCACACAGCCTAGCGAACCCCCAGTTCAGGCAGAGAGTACTACCAAACAAAAAGAAGAGCCAGAAGCCAAAGCACAAGAAGCTACTACTGAGCTAAGCTCTGAAGAAAAGACGTTCAAGCAACGCTACTCCGACATTAGACGCCACATGCAAGACAAAGAGCAAGAGTGGAAGATTAAGTTTGAGAAGCTAGAGCAGCAACTAAACGCTGCAGCTAAGAACGAGTTAGTACTACCTAAGTCAGATAAAGACATTGAGGCGTGGGCTAAGAAGTACCCTGATGTAGCTGGTATTGTAGAGGCTATCGCAGACAAGAAATCACGTGAGCGCTCAAATGACCTAGACAGTAGGTTAAAAGAGATTGAGGGTATGCGTATCCAAGCTCATCGTGATCGTGCAGAGGCTGAGTTACTAAGCCTACACCCCGACTTTGAGAGTATCCGTAGTGATGACGCCTTCCACGATTGGGCAGAAGAACAGCCTAAGTGGGTACAAGATGCGCTGTACGAGAACGCAGAAGATGCCAAGTCAGTAGCACGTGTTATTGATTTATACAAGAGTGACAATGGTATAAAGTCTTCTAAAGGTGCCAGCTCTGACAAGTCAGCTGCCTCTTCAGTGAGGACTAAACGAAACACTACGCCTAGCGAAGATAGCTCTGCAAACTACTTGAGTGAATCCAAGGTAGCCAAGATGTCTATTAAAGAGTACGAAAAGCGCTCAGAAGAGATCTTTGAAGCTCAACGTCAAGGTAAGTTTATTTACGATATGTCAAAGAAATAGATTGACATTACTTTAATTGTAAGTAAAACTATAGGCATGTACATTATCAGGCAACAACTGATAGTACATGCTTTTAACTAAGCACTAGCCACACGAAGAACTACCTCTGAGTATAGGCCCAGCGCTTGAAGGATGGCCCTCCTGATAGCAACGCTGACTACCCTAGAACAAAGAGCCTCTTTTAATGTGGATATGTAGTGTCTAAATCTCACGCCATATCTATAAAGGAGAATTATTATGGCTATTGGAACCGCTGGTGGTGGATTTGACGGGAACTTCTCCCCGATTATTTACTCCAAACAAGCACAGATCGCACTGCGCCGCTCTGCTGTTACTAACGCAATCACCAACAACTCTTACTTTGGTGAGATTGCAAACCAAGGCGACACTGTTCGCATTCAAAAAGAGCCAGACGTAACAGTCAACGCTCTGCAGCGTCACACAGGTATCTCAGTAGAGAAGCTTGATGACTCTGACTTCTCGCTCACCATTGACCAAGCTAACTACTTTGCTTTCAAAATGGATGACATTGAAGAGCAGTTTGCAAACGTAGACTTCACATCTTTGGCTGCTGATCGTGCTGCCTATAAGATGGCTGATGCTATGGACACAGACGTACTGTCGTACCTCTCAGGTCACACAGCTGCAGGTGCTTTCATCACTACTTCTGCTGGCGACAAGCAAACTGCTTTGACAGCTACTGGTGAATACATCACTGCAAACCACTTGGACGCAACTGACTTCGGTAACTTGACCATCTCTGGTACAGCTACTGCAGGCGACTCCGTTCCATTGGCACCACGTTTGCCAGGTGCAACTGCCCTGTCAGCTACAACTGTTTCTCCATTGACCGTACTTGCACGTATGGCTCGTAAGATGGACCAAGCAAATGTAGAATCACGTGGACGTTGGGTTGTTCTTGATCCAGTATTTATTGAGATGCTGAAAGATGAAGACTCACGTATGCTGAACGGCGAC
>Ga0206682_10003916_pt1 | contig 12405 bp, 10 predicted proteins | sample M240m12015metaG_FD_155444 | JGI IMG/M metagenome (GOLD analysis project Ga0206682, IMG submission 155444) | Ammonia-oxidizing marine archaeal communities from Monterey Bay, California, United States - M2 40m 12015 | ecosystem: Environmental > Aquatic > Marine > Intertidal zone | place: USA... | reverse complement strand
GATTTTAGGTTTTATCGCTTGTTTTGCATTTTCATTGGGGCCTGTTATGTGGGTGTTATTGTCAGAATTATATCCTTTAAAGTACCGGGGTCTCGCAATTGGTGTCATTGCTTTTGTAAATTCATTGATCAGTTCTCTTGTTCAGCTTATATTTCCTTGGGAGCTATCCAATTTAGGAAATGCACTTACGTTTTTTATCTTCGGAATCATTGCACTTGTAGGTTTTTTCATTATGATAAAAATAGTCCCAGAGACCAAGGGGAAATCACTAGAGGAATTGGAGTTGGAACTTGTAGAAAAATCGGTATAGGATTTCCCAAGTTACGAGCATTGTAACCTCTATTTTTGTTAAATTTTCTTTTTCATCAAATCAAGTATTTTTAATTAAGTACCTTTGAATTCTGTAAGAACCTAATCATGGTTTTTATGGTTTCAAATAGTTTTTTTTGCAGTAGATTTTACCCTATGAAAAATGTATTTATTTTTTTATTTCTTGCGTTAAGTTTAGGAATCTTTTCTCAAATAGAAGAACCTCTAAAATGGGCGACATCCGTTGAGAAAATTTCAGACACTGAGTTTGTATTGGTCTCTACTGCTTCGATAGATGATGGTTGGCATTTGTATGCACAAGAGGTGCCTGAAGACGGACCCATAGCAACATCATTTACCTTTGAGAATCCTAAAAATCGTTATTCTTTAAAAGGGAGAACTACCGAACAAGAAGGGGTTACTATAGACGATCCTGTTTTTAGAATGAAAATAAAATTTTTTGAAAACACGGCTACTTTTAAGCAAAAAATTCAAACTAAAACAGATTTAAATTCTATCAAAGGAGTAGTGGAATTTATGGTATGTGACGACACTAGGTGTTTGGCTCCAACAGAAATAGAGTTAGTCTATAATTTAAAAAAAGGAATTTCTTCTTCTACAATTAAAAATAAGGACACTATTCGTATTGATAACAAAGAGGTGAATACCCTCTTATATGGAATGGATACCTCCGATATGACCGGGTCTTCCATTAAGTGTCAAGAGGAGGTTCGGAGCAGTTCTGCCGAAATACAAAATGGAGGGAATTCTTTATGGAACTTATTTGGATTGGGGTTTTTAGGAGGACTTCTAGCCTTGCTGACTCCTTGTGTTTTTCCAATGATTCCTTTGACCGTTAGTTTTTTTACTAAAAAAAATGTACAAAATAATCGTTCAGGTATCTCAAAGGCATTGTTGTATGGGTTTTTTATTTTTGCAGTATATGTAATTTTAAGTATTCCTTTTCATTTATTGGATTCCGTAAATCCTGATATTTTGAATGAAATATCTACCAACGTTTGGCTTAACAGTCTCTTTTTTATAGTCTTTGTTTTTTTTGCATTTTCTTTCTTTGGATACTACGAATTAACACTTCCATCAAGATGGACAAATACCACCACACAAGGGGAGAGTTCAGGGGGTGTTACAGGGATATTTTTTATGGCACTAACGCTAGCAATTGTCTCATTTTCATGTACAGGTCCAATTTTAGGGTCGCTCCTAGCAGGATCGCTTACAGCAGATGGAGGTGCTTGGCAATTGACAGCAGGAATGGCAGGTTTTGGGATTTCTCTGGGGTTTCCTTTTGCTTTATTTGCTTTATTTCCCAATATGATTAAGGCGCTGCCAAAATCGGGAGGTTGGCTCAATACGACCAAAGTAATTTTAGGATTTTTAGAATTAGCTTTGGCATTTAAATTTTTATCGAATGCAGATTTAGTGGCTCATTGGGATCTTTTAAAAATTGAACCATTCTTACTTCTTTGGATCTTGATTTTTACCGGATTGGCACTCTATTTATTCGGTAAACTAAAATTTCCTCACGACTCACCCAGTAAAAAAATATCATTTTCAAGAATTATAGGAGGTATTCTAGTAGCAACTTTTGTCATTTATCTAGCCACTGGTTTTATGGTGAATAAAGAGACAAAGACTTTTACACCGTTGACCCTATTAAGTGGATTGGCACCCCCGGTTGGTTATAGCTTTTGGTATCCTAATGATTGTCCAAATAATTTGGATTGTTTCAAAGATTTAAAAGCAGGAATTGAATATGCAAAAAAAGTAGAAAAACCAATTCTATTAGATTTTACCGGGTATGCCTGTGTAAATTGTAGAAAAATGGAGGAGCAAGTTTGGCCACTTCAAAAAATTGATAGGTATTTGAGAAATGATGTTGTTTTAATTTCTCTATATGTAGATGATAAGAAAACACTGCCTGTAGAGGAGCAACTTCTTGTAAATAGACCCAATGGAGGAACAAGAAGATTGGAAAATTATGGACATAAATGGGCGAATTTCCAAACTCAATTTTTTAAAATAAATTCACAGCCCTATTATGTTTTGCTAAATTCTGATGGGACTAAAATATTAAATCAAGCTGTTGGATATACGCCAGATGAAAATGAATATGCACAATTTTTAGAATGTGGTTTAGAGGTGTTTAAACTTCATGTTAACGAATAATTTTTTATTTCCTATTTTTGATAGTATAAACGAATTTCATAAGAATGAGTTCAATTAATCAACATACAGAAAAGTCTTCTCTAGAGGAATATTTTCAACAATTTAGAGAACAAATTGTTGGTATAGAACAAACCTTTCAATCTCCTTATGGAGTGCAAAAATTGATTTATTCAGACTGGACCGCAAGTGGAAGGCTATACGCTCCCATTGAAGAAAAAATGCGATATCAATTTGGTCCCTTTGTTGCAAATACACATACAGAAACAACGACCTCAGGGGCTGCGATGACATTGGCATATCATGAAGCTAGGAAAATTATCAAACGCCACGTTCACGCAAATTCGAATGATGTTTTGATTACGACAGGTTCTGGAATGACGGGAGTTATCAATAAATTTCAGCGAATATTAGGATTAAAAGTTTCTGAAAGTTTAAAGAATCATACCCTAATTCCAGAAGATTTAAAGCCCATTGTTTTTGTCAGTCATATGGAGCATCACTCCAATCAAACATCATGGCTAGAAACGATCGCAGATGTAGTAGTGGTTCCATGTGATGATGATGGGTTGCTGTGTCTGAATGAATTTGAAAGATGCATACAAAAACATCAACATAGAAAAATAAAAATAGCTTCTATTACCTCCTGTTCTAATGTTACAGGGATAAAAAACCCCTATCATAAAGTAGCAAAACTAATTCATAGGTATCATGGTTTATGTTTTGTCGATTTTGCTTGTTGTGCACCTTATGTTGCCATTGATATGCATCCAGAAAATGAAGATGAATATTTAGACGCGATCTTCTTTTCTCCCCATAAATTTTTAGGAGGGCCAGGAAGTTCAGGAGTACTCATCTTTAATAAAAGCTTATATAAAAATACAGTTCCAGACAACCCAGGAGGAGGAACAGTAAGCTATACAAACCCTTGGGGAGAACATGATTATTTTGATGATGTAGAAACTAGAGAAGATGGGGGTACCCCAGGCTTTTTACAAACAATAAGAGTGGCACTTTCACTTCAGTTGAAAGAAAAAATGGGAGTACATAATATTAAAAACAGAGAAGAAGAAATTAACAAACTCGTATTTAAAACTTTAGAAAACTTGTCTGGAGTAAAAGTTTTAGCGCCAAATCATAAAGAACGATTGAGTATTTTTTCTTTTTATTTTGAAAAGTATCATTTTAACCTTGTTGTAAAATTACTAAATGATCGTTTTGGAATTCAAACAAGAGGAGGTTGCTCTTGTGCAGGAACCTACGGGCATTTTTTATTAAATGTAGATCAAGAAACCTCTAATAAGATTCAAGATCAAATTTTACACGGTTGTAATACAGAAAAACCAGGTTGGGTTCGCTTATCTTTACATCCAACAATAACTTCAGAAGAGTTGCAGTTTATTTGTACTTCTTTAGAAGAGTTGTCCACACATATTGAAGAATGGGCTAAAGACTATCATTATGAGGCAATTAAAAATGATTACATCCATAAAACAGCCACATCTACTGAGAAAAAGTTGGTAAAAGAATGGTTTAAAATTTAGAAATGTATTTCTAATCCCTTTTTCATCAAAGAATTTCATAAAACCAGCCTTGCATTTTCTGCGATATTTATCAATATGTCAATTCTTTTACAAAAAAGGAAATTTAATTTGTTTGTTTCAATATAATCTTTAGATTTGCTCTTCAAAACAAGAGAATTAAGATGTTGAATATCAACTTTACACGTTTCTATTTTTACTTTTATTTTTATAATAAAAGAAGAGACTTTGTAGTATGTTGTTAAGAAACATTCAAAAATATAAAGTCTCGAATTAATTTCGAGACTTTTTTTTTGATAGACTTTTTAAATCGATGAACAAAACGATTGCCATACAAGGAGCAGAAGGCTCAAATCATCACAAAGTTGCTCGCGACTTTTACGGTTCAGAAATACAGTTGAAAGAGTGTATGTCTTTTGACGTCTTGGTAGATAGTTTGTTAGATGGTTCTGCAGATCTTGGGGTGATGGCTTTAGAAAATACAATTGCAGGATCTATCATTCCCAATTATGCTTTAATCGATAAGTATAATTTACACATAACTGGAGAAGAATACTTACATATTCATCACCATTTAATGGGGTTAAAAGGTCAAAAAATAGAAGAGATTAAAGAGATTTGGTCACATCCTATGGCCTTGTTACAATGCAAAGAATTCTTTAAAAAATATCCTCATATTAAATTAGTAGAGGATGTGGATACTGCCGAGGTAGCTAAAAGAATTTCTAAAGAAAATTTAGTAGGAATCGGGGCAATTGCTCCAAAAATTGCTGCAGAAATTTTTAATTTGGAGGTCATTGAAGATGAAATACAAACCATTAAAGACAATGCGACTAGGTTTGTAATTGTTCAGACACAAGAGTCAAACAATGAAATAGATGAGATAAATAAAGCCTCTTTAAAATTTGAATTAAATCATAAAAGAGGAAGCCTAGCGGCAATTCTTAATGTGTTAAGTGATTGCAAAATGAACTTGACAAAAATACAATCAATTCCAGTGATCGAAACTCCTTGGAAATATTCATTTTTTGTAGACATTACTTTTGATGACTTCAAAAATTATAAAAAAGCAGTAACAATTATTGAAATCATGGCAGAGGAGTTTAAGGTTTTAGGAACTTATAAAAACGGTAGGAAATGATGAAGGCAGCCAAAAGATTAGATACGGTTCAAGAATACTACTTTTCAAAAAAATTAAGAGAGGTAAGAGGGCTAATGGCAGCAGGGAAACCCATTATCAATATGGGAATTGGATCTCCCGATTTGCAACCACCTGCAAAAGTTTTAGAGGCGATTCAGAATAGTTTACATGATGCTTCTGCTCATAAATATCAATCTTATCAGGGGTTGCCCGAATTAAGAAATGCGATTTCTAATTTTTATAAGAACAAGTTATCTGTTGTTTCAAATCCAGAAAATGAAGTGTTGCCATTAATGGGGAGTAAAGAAGGAATTATGCATATTTCTATGGCTTTTTTAAATGAAGGCGATAAAGTGTTGATTCCAAATCCAGGATATCCAACCTACACATCAGTAACAAAATTAGTAGGAGCCGAGCCCCTTTTTTATAACCTCAGTGCTGCAAATAATTGGCAGCCAGATTTTAAAGAATTGGAAGGTCAAAATTTGTCTGAGGTGAAAATTATGTGGGTAAATTATCCACACATGCCAACAGGAACAAATGCGCCTACAGAAACCTTTGAGAAGTTAGTCGCATTTGGAAAGAAGCATGATATTTTAATCATCAATGACAATCCATATAGTTTTATTTTAAACGATACTCCTAAGAGTATTTTACAAGTTGATGGTGCAAAAGAGATTGCTTTAGAATTAAATTCTTTAAGTAAAACTTTTAACATGGCTGGTTGGCGTGTTGGAATGGTTTTAGGAAATCAAAAATATATTAATGAGATTTTAAAAGTAAAATCGAATATGGATTCTGGCATGTTTTACGGAATTCAAAAAGGAGCTATTGAAGCGCTAGGTTTATCTGATTCTTGGTTTTTAGAACAAAATAAAATATATACAGAACGCAGAAATTTAATCTGGCAATTGGCAGATAAATTAGACTGTGTATATGACAGAAATTCAACAGGATTATTTGTTTGGGCTAAAATTCCAGCGGGTAAAAAATCAGAAGAAGTTACGGATGCTATTTTATATGGAAAAGACATATTTATAACTCCTGGAACTGTTTTTGGTAGTCAAGGAGAAGGGTACATTCGTTTTTCACTATGTGTAAGTTCAACAATTATTAAAAAAGCAATATCTAGAATATGAAAAATATCTATATGATTGGTATTGGTTTAATTGGAGGTAGCTTTGCTATTGATATTAAAAAGAAGTACCCAGCAGTTGTTATACACGGAATTAGCAGAAAAAAGGAGACCCTAGACAAAGCCTTGGAATTAAATCTCATCGATAAAAAAGCCACTTTAGACGATTTGATAAATGCAGACGTGGTCATTGTTTCTATTCCAGTAGATGCAACGGTTCAATTATTACCAACAATTTTGGATAAGATTTCAGATCAGACCTTGGTTGTTGATGCAGGATCCACAAAAGAAGCAATTTGTAAGGCGGTTGAACATCATCCAAAAAGAAGAAATTTTTTAGCATGTCATCCAATTGCAGGAACAGAAAAATCTGGACCTGCAGCAGCAATTTCTGGCTTATACGTTGGAAAAACAAATATTATTTGTGAAGTAGAAAAGACCACTTTTAAGTTGCAAGAAAAAGCTTTACAGCTTTTTACAGACATTGGAATGCGTATTCGTTATATGGATGCTGTCTCGCATGACAAACATATTGCCTATGTTTCGCATTTATCTCACATTAGTGCGTTTATGTTAGGTAAAACAGTGATCAATAAAGAAAAAAATGAACGCGATATTTTTGATATGGCAGGTTCTGGTTTTGCATCCACCGTTCGTTTGGCAAAGAGTTCGCCAGCCATGTGGACACCAATTTTTAAACAGAATAAAGAGAATGTTATAGAAACATTAGAAGAATACATCAATAATTTACAACATTTTAAAGCGTTGATGCAACAAGATAATTTCTCTGAAATTTTTAACGAAATGGAGAATACAAATTATATAAAGCAAATTTTAAACGGCATAAAATAAAAGCCAAAACAAGTAGAAAAATGAAGAATACAAAAGAATTAAGAACATGGTTGGATGATATGAATTTAGCGCATCCACTAGTAATAGCAGGGCCTTGTAGTGCAGAAACCGAAGAGCAGGTTTTAAAAATTGCACACGAATTAAAAGATTCTGATGTAAATTATTTTAGAGCGGGAATTTGGAAGCCAAGAACAAGACCAGGAATGTTTGAAGGTGTTGGAGAAATTGGTTTAAGATGGTTAAAGAAAGTAAAAGAAGAAACAGGTATGAAAACCTGTACAGAAGTTGCCAATGCGGCCCATGTTAAATTGGCCATCGAAAATGATGTCGATTTATTATGGATTGGGGCACGTTCTACAGTATCGCCATTCATCATGCAAGAAATTGCAGATGCTTTGCAAGGGTCAGACAAGATAGTGTTGGTTAAAAATCCAGTAAATCCAGATTTGGCTTTATGGTTAGGTGGTATCGAAAGATTGTATACGGCAGGGATTAAAAATTTAGGAGCAATTCACAGAGGGTTCTCTACCTATGAAAAAACAAACTATAGAAATACCCCAGAATGGCAATTAGCGATTGAGTTCCAAAATAAATTTCCAGATTTACCATTAATTAACGATCCTTCTCATATTACAGGAAACAGAGAAATGATTCAAGATGTTTCTCAAACTGCATTGGATTTAAATTTTGATGGTTTAATGATCGAAACTCATTTTGATCCTGAAAATGCTTGGTCTGATGCCGCTCAACAAGTGACTCCAACCAAGCTTAAGCAAATTATGGAAGATTTAAAAATCAGAAAAGAAACCAATACAGAAGCAGATTACACAAAATCTTTAGACAATTTAAGAGCGCAAATTAATGTGGCAGATACACAATTGTTAGAGACCTTAGGAAAACGTATGAAAGTTGCCGATCAAATTGGAGCTTTAAAGAAAGATAAAAACGTTGCTGTTTTACAATCGAAACGTTGGAATGAGATACTTGGAAATATGATTTTAGAGGGGGAAAGCAAAGGTTTGAGCGAAGAATTTGTTTTAAAAATGTTCAAAGCAATTCACCAAGAATCAATCAATCATCAAGAAAAGATAATTAACGGATAGTTTTTCGGAATAACAGGCAAAGAGCGAGTAATCACTTTTTGTTATTCTACATAATAAAATTCTTCAGGTTTATAAATCTGAAGAATTTTTTTATGTATTTATTATAAATTCTGCATCTTTGTATTAATGACAGGAACCGTATATAAATCTACTGGAAGTTGGTATCAGGTAAAATCTGAAGATGGTGAATTTCACCAATGTAGAATCAAAGGAAAATTCCGAATCAAAGGAATTAAGAGTACCAATCCTGTAGCAGTTGGAGATCGAGTTCTTTTCGACTTAGAAAAAAAAGGGGATGAAGAAACAGGTGTAATTAAAAAAATCTTAGATCGAGATAATTTTATTGTTAGAAAATCTGTAAACCTTTCGAAACAGACCCATATTATTGCAGCAAATATTGATCAAGTTTTTTTACTTATAACCATTAATAATCCGCCAACATTTTCAACATTTATAGATCGTTTTTTAGTGGCTGCAAGAGCCTACAGGATTGATACCGTATTGGTTTTTAATAAAATAGATTCTTATGCAATTGAAGCTCGGGCAGAGGTATTATACCTCAAGGATATTTATGAAGCAATAGGATATAGATGCATTGAGGTTTCTGCTACCCAACACACAAACGTCTCCATTATTAAAGAAATAATGAAAGATAAGACCTCGATGTTTGTGGGTCACTCAGGAGTTGGAAAAACAACCCTGGTAAATGCAATTGATGCTACCCTAGATCTAAAAACCAAAGAAATTTCAGACCAACATCAACAAGGAAAACATACGACAACATTTGCAGAAATGTTCGATTTAAATTTTAATGCACGAATTATTGATACCCCAGGAATCAAAGGTTTTGGTGTTGTAGATATCGATAAGTATGAATTAGGAGACTATTTTCCTGAGTTTTTTGCCTTAAAACAAGATTGTAAATTTAATAATTGTATCCATACAAAAGAACCGAATTGTGCCATTAAGGCCGCTTTAGAAGAAGAACGGATTTCTTGGTCTCGCTATAAAAGTTATCTTCAAATTTTAGAAGGAGAAGATGAAACAGCGCATTTTAGAACAGATATTTGGAACGAAGATCAAGATACTTAATAGCCTATGAGAATTGTTGTTCAAAGAGTATCAAAAGCAAGTGTAACGGTTCATGGAGATAAAGTTGCAAATATATCAGCAGGATTGCTGATTCTTTTAGGTATTGAGAATGATGATACAGAAGAGGATATTCATTGGTTGGTAAAAAAAGTTTCAAATCTTCGAATTTTTAATGATGAAAATGACGTGATGAATTTATCTTTAATGGATCTTAATGCAGCAGCATTAGTAGTGAGTCAATTTACCTTACATGCCTCCACAAAAAAAGGAAGTAGACCCAGTTATATTAAGGCTGCAAAACCACTCGTAGCAATTTCTTTGTATCAAGAATTTGTAGCCTCTCTAGAAAAAGTACTTGGCAAAAAAGTGGCTACTGGAGTATTTGGTGCAGAGATGAAAGTGGAGTTGTTGAATGACGGCCCCGTTACTATTATTATTGATTCCAAAATAAAAGAATAGCTTTTCTATTTTGACAAGTGTTAATATTATCTAAAAAAATACTTTTTTATTTTCCAAGGAAAATAAAAAGCATATATTTGCCATGGAAAATAAATTTAAAATCAATATTAAAATGAAAAAAATAGTTTTATCAATAATTATTGTCGCATCACTTTTAACAGCGTGTAAAGGAGAGAAGAAAGAAAAAGTAGCAGTAAACGAAGCTGTAAAAGTTGAAACAAATATTGCTGACCTAAATAATATAGATACGGCCGTTTCTGTGTTAACATGGAAAGGGAGTAAGCCTACAGGTTCTCATAATGGGACCGTCGCTCTACAAAGCGGAGGGATGTTGCTAGAAGAAGGAGTTTTAAAAGGAGGTGAGTTTGTCATAGATATGAGTACCATTACAAACCTAGACATGGCAGGAACTGATGGGGCACAAAACCTAGAAGGTCACTTAAAAGCACCTGATTTTTTTGACATTGCTGTGTATCCTACCTCTAAATTTGTAATTACCAAGGTAGAAGAAACTGAAGGGAAATTAGCAGTAACAGGGAATCTTCAAATTAAAGACGTTACCAAGAGTATTACAATTCCTGCAACGATTTCTACAGAAGCAGGAGTAACTTCTTTTAAGAGTGATGTTTTTAATGTGGATAGAGCAGATTTTAATGTAAAATATGGGTCTAAAAGATGGATAGAAGGATTGAAAGATAAATTTATAAATGACTTAATGGAGATGTCTTTTGTTGTTGTTCTTAGATAACGAATACTAATTTTTAAACTATAAAAAATATGGAATCAACTAAAATCGATAGACCAACTTGTGGATGTGGTAATACGTCAGACCCCAATGGATATTGTGATGGATCGCATTTAAAAAAATAGCTTGCCATCAAACTGAAAGAATAATTTAAAAAACCCAAAACCTTTGTTTTGGGTTTTTTTATTATATTGCAGTGCTATAAAAAAGAAAAACTTCATGAAATACCCTACAAGAATTTTATTTCTAATATCATTATTTACCTGTAATTTAATTTTTTCCCAAGAAAATATTTACGCTTCAGATTTGATTTCCAATGAGTTGACAAAGAATGCTAATGCAGTTATTAGAAATAGTACTACAGAGATTACTATTGAAGCAATCGACAAAATGGTTGTGTATGAAAAAAAAGTTGTAACAGTTCTTAATGAATTAGGAAATGAATACGTAAGAATAGTAAAAGGGTATAATAATGATACTAAATTAACAAAACTTTCTGCTAAAATTTATGATGCTTTAGGAAGGGAAATAAAAAAATATTCAAAAAGAAAATTTTCAGATGTAAGTGCCATAAGAGGTGAAACCCTATATTCAGATGCAAGAGTTAAATATGTAACGTATACTCCTGTTGCTTATCCCTACACTGTTGTGTTTGAATCGGAATATAAAAACTCTTCTACAGGTTTTATTCCAAGATGGTTTCCGACAGAAGGATATTATGTTGGGATAGAAAAAAGTCAGTACAAACTGAATAATCCCTTAAAAATTATTGTTAGAACAAAAAAGAAGAATTTTAAGAATTACCCTATTCAAGATAAATCTTCAGAATTTAATTTACATTATATCTTTGAAAATCAACGAGCAATAAAACCAGAAGCACATGCAATTCCTTCGAGAGATTTCATGCCTAATTTAATGGTTGCTTCAAATGATTTTTCATTAAAAGGAGTAAAAGGATATGTTTCTAATTGGAAAGAATTTGGAAAATGGCAAAATGATTATTTAATATCAGGACGAGATATTTTAGAGCCAGCAACGGTTACAAAAATAAAAGACTTAGTAAAAGATGTAGATAATCCCATAGAGAAAGCAAAACTTGTTTATGAGTTTGTGCAAAATAAAACACGATATATTAACGTAAGTATTGGTATTGGGGGTTGGCAACCAATTGCTGCAAATCAAGTTGACAAAGTAGGTTATGGAGACTGTAAAGGACTAACAAATTACACAAAAGCATTGTTAGCTGCAGTTGGAATAACCTCTTATTACACCCTTGTTTATGCGAAACAAAAAAGAAATATAGACAAAGATTTTGAAACTTTTCAAGGGAATCATGCCATACTAAATATTCCTGCTTCTGAGCTTACTGGAGGAAATGATATCTGGTTAGAATGTACCAATCAAACCATTCCATTTGGTTTTTTAGGAGATTTTACAGATGATAGAGATGTGCTCGTTATAACTCCAGAGGGAGGGATTATAAAAAGAACACCCTCTTATAAAAATGAAACAAACTTACAAACCACAAAAGCAACGATTCGATTAGACGAAAAAGGGACCATACAAGCAACTCTAGAAAGGGTATCAAAAGGATTGAATTTTTATAATAGACATAATTACGATAGGTATCCAAAAGAAACATTAATTAAATATTATAAATCTGAGGATTGGAGCTACAATAACAATTTAGAAGTTGAGTCAGTGAAATTAAAAAATGATAAAGAGCAGATTGTTTTTACAGAAGATTTTTCAATTTCAATAGAAGATTATGCAACTGTTACTGATGCAGAAATTCTTTTTAGGGTCAATCTTTTTAATAAAAATAGTTTTATACCTAAAAGATA